>UOEP01000078.1_pt1 | contig 20038 bp, 21 predicted proteins | sample 1989931 | NCBI WGS metagenome assembly UOEP01 (sample SAMEA4712198, study PRJEB27164) | hydrothermal vent metagenome | biome: marine basaltic hydrothermal vent biome; feature: marine hydrothermal vent; material: mineral | place: Pacific Ocean | collected 2011-06-14/2011-07-23 | depth 1691 m
AGTTCATAAAAATAAAATTTAGCCATATAAAATATCAGTAATCAGTTTCGTATCTTTGCGCAATAATTTCTAAAATATGCACGAATACCTGATCTATGCCCTGGGGTTTGCGGCACAGCTGCTTTTTTTTGCCCGCACCATTGCCCAATGGTTCAAATCTGAACAGGAAGGCGAAGTAATTTCTCCGGTAATTTACTGGCAAATCAGCCTGTTGGGTTCAATTATTATGCTTACCTACGGGATACTGCGCAACGATTTTGCTATTGTCCTCGGGCAGTTTATAGTCTATTTTATTTATATCCGGAACCTTCAGCTAAAAAAAGCCTGGGACAGGTTGTTTTGGGTGGTCCGTGTATTGGCTGTAATAACTCCGCTGGCATACCTTGCCTGGCTTATTTTTGCCGATTCGAATAATTTTGAATCTATTATCAGCAATAAGGAAGTCCCTTTCCTTCTGTTGGTTTGGGGCTCTGCAGGGCAGGTTGTTTTTACCTTCAGGTTTGTGTATCAATGGATTTATTCTGAAAACAGGAAAGATTCGGTGCTGCCTCTTGGCTTTTGGCTCATAAGTACCGCCGGGTCGTTAATGATATTTGTTTATTCTATATACAGGATGGATCCTGTGCTCTTTGCTGCACATAGCCTGGGATTATTTATTTATGGAAGGAATATCCTTTTACATTTCGGCAGGAAAAGTATCTTATCCGGGTTAAATATCCCCTTACTGAACAAACTATTTAAGAAGGTTTCAGATAAAATAAAATAAAAAAACACCATTGTACTGGCCGCCCGTTTAAATGAGGACCCTCTGTCGGAATATTTTAAAGGGGCAATATGGTTTTAATTTACTTTTATTATTTTTGAGATATGCCCGACAAGGAAAAATATATTCAGCGCGAAGGACGGCTTTCCATTATTCTGAACCTGGTTTTATTTGGGTTAAAGTACTGGGCAGGGGTTGTTACCGGCTCATTGGCATTAATTGCCGATGCCTGGCATACCCTGACTGACTCTGTTTCATCGGTTATTGTTTTGGTTGGTGGGAAAGTCTCCCGTAAGCCGGCTGACGAAGACCACCCTTTTGGGCATGGCAGGGCAGAATATATAGCAGTGGTTATCATTGGAGTACTTCTGGCAATTATTGCCTTCGATTTTATTATTGGAGCGATTGAAAAATTTAATAACCACGAAGAAACCGTATTTGGCACCGTTGCCCTGGTGGTTACAATAATCTCTATAGTAGTTAAAGAGGTAATGGCTCAATATGCCTTTTGGGCTGCCCGGAAAGCAGACTCATCTATCCTTAAAGCCGATGGCTGGCACCACCGTACCGATGCACTTTCGTCTCTCGTTATCCTGATAGGTATTCTTGTCGGGAAATATTTTTGGTGGACTGATGCTGCGTTGAGTATTGCTGTGGCTTTGATGATTGGCTGGGCAAGCTATGAGATACTATCCAATCAAATAAAATCGTTATTGGGCGAGGGCCCTTCCGACCAGTTATTAAAAGCAATTAAGGAAATTGGCGAATCGGTATGCCACAGGGAGATTCATTTACACCATATACACCTGCATAATTACGGGAACCACACAGAGTTGAGTTGCCATATTAAACTCCCCAAAGAGATGCCCCTGGATGAAGCGCATTCAATTTGCACAAAAATAGAGGAGGCTTTAAAAGATAAGTTTGGGTACATTGCTACGGTACACCCGGAGCCCCTGTTTTTTTGAATTCAAGCCTTATCCTCCCTTCCAGGCAATTATCGGAACTAAAACATGATGATATTTATCACAATTCAGGATTTACAGCTAACTAATTCTGTGGAATTTTTATCTTTGAAGTTTCATTGAAGTATGACGTTGAAATGACTCTTGAAGAAATCAATAGGATGTGCCAAAATACCCTCATCAGCCACCTGGAAATTGAATTTATTGATTTTGGCAAAAATTATGTTGTAGCCAAAATGCCCGTTAACAGCAAAAAACACCAGCCGATGGGAGTCCTCCATGGCGGAGCATCGTTAGCATTGGCAGAAACGGTAGGGAGCGCAGGCTCATTATTTAATGTTGACCCGGCTAAGTATAATGTTTTGGGTTTACAGGTTACAGGGAACCATACTTCCACAATAAGCAGTGGGACACTGATTGCACGGGCCGATTTGATACACCATGGCAGGACAACACACATTTGGGACGTGAAAATTACCAGTGAAGAAGGTAAACTTATTTCGGTTGCTAGGGTTACTAATATTATTACAGAAAAGATTAAAAAAGGGGAGGATTGATGCAAAAGACAGCAAAATCAACCAAATCGGTTTATGAAGCTATTTCGGTATGTATTAAAAATAATCTGACTTTTGCTGCATACCAGTTACCACAATCAAAAAAGCCGATATTGATTATTCAATCGACGCCCGGTATTAATAAGATAAACGATTTATCAGAATTACGCAAAATAAAGGGATTCCTGGTTTCTCCGTTCCAAAAGGCCGAGTGCAACCCAATGTTCCTGATCCGGCCCGATTACGTTTATGAAGGAGAATTAAAACAGGCTGAGTTTGAGCGGTTGGAGTCAACAACCCGGGTTTACACTAACGGGAATGTTTGTAAAAGGCCAAAAGAATTGTCAAAAACCGAATACCTCTTGCAAATTGATAAGACGATAAATGCGATACAGGAGAACAAATTTGAAAAGGCGGTTTTAAGCAGGGTGAAATTTATTCAAGGGGATTATTCAGGGAAAGAATCAGAAATATTCCGGTTGCTATGCGATTCATATCCAAACGCTTTTGTATACATCTTCAGGGCAGGGTCTCAATTGTGGCTTGGTGCAACGCCTGAGCCATTGGCATGTATTGACAACGGGAACTTTTATACCTCATCGGTTGCAGGAACCAGGTCGTTTAATAAGGGGTCGCTGAATATAACTCAATGGGGCAATAAGGAAAGGCAGGAACAACATTATGTAACCGATTTTATCAGAGGAGTCTTAAAGTCTTTTCAGTTAAATAATTATAAACAAACGGGGACTTACGCTAAAAAGGCCGGCAACCTTTTACACCTGCGTACCGATTTTTCTTTTGAAACGGCAAAAATTAAAGGTGAGGTCGGGCGGTTGGTTGAAAGCTTACACCCGACATCGGCAGTTTGTGGAATGCCGAAAAAGGATACATTAAAATTTATCACAGGTATTGAGAAGCACTATCGTGAATATTACAGTGGCTACCTCGGGCCTGTGGGGATGGACGGGGCGATCTCTCTTTTTGTTAATTTACGCTGCATGAAAGTTTTTAAAGATGCCCTGGCTTTATATGTGGGAGGGGGGATCACCACAGACTCGGTGCCTGAAGAAGAGTGGGAAGAAACTGAGATTAAGGCAGAAACACTCTTGTCAGTTATTCAAAAAATTTATTAATCCATCATAATGGCCCACCCGTGTCAACATATTTCCAATTTGGCAGAAATACTATACAGGCAGGGAGTTGAGGATATAGTAATTTCACCTGGTTCGCGAAATGCCCCGTTAATTAATGCTTTTTACAAACGGTTCGGCACAAAATGCAGCAGCATTGTTGACGAACGGAGTGCAGCCTATTATGCACTTGGGAGGTCATTGTTCACAAAGAAACCAACGGTACTGATTTGTACTTCGGGCACAGCGGCTTTGAATTATGCCCCGGCAGTTGCCGAAGCTTTTTACCAGGGGATTCCGTTAATTGTGCTAACTGCCGACCGCCCTCCTGAATTGATCGGGCAGCAGGATAACCAAACAATTTTCCAAAACAACCTGTATGGGCTCAATATTAAAGCAGGGTTTACATTCCCTGATACAATTAAAAGTGGGAAAGATGTTTTGGATGCTGGAGAAATAACAAACGAAGCATTCCTTTTATCTGTTTCCGAAAGGCAGGGGCCTGTGCAGATAAATGTGCCGTTACGTGAACCTTTGTATGGAGAGTTGCCCGATATTTCTGAGGATACCTTAATATATAAAGAGGCAGGCAGGTTAAAAGGCATACCTGTGCCCGATGAGTTTTTAAAAGCCTGGAATACTGCAAAATCAATTATGGTGGTTTGCGGGCAAATGCCTCCTGATAAGGAACTGTTTGATTCTATTTCAGTAATTAAAAATGATAAGAGGGTAGTGGTTATTGCCGAAGCAGTTTCGAACCTGCACCAGGTGGCGGGCATCCAGTCGCCGGATATTGTTTTTGAGGATATCGATTACCCGGAGGAGTACCTCCCCGAAATGGTCATATATTTTGGAGGGCAGGTGGTTTCAAAAAAACTCAAAGCCTTCCTTCGGAAATTGAAACAATCCGGTTTTTACTTCCTGGAAAACTCTTGCCGTGAGGTTGATACTTTTCAAAATTTGAAATCTGCTATAAAAATTGCCCCTGCTGAGGCATTTAAATTACTCCCTGTTCAGAAGGGAGGGTATTCGGCTTATAAAGACCTCTGGCAAAAAGAAAATCAAAATAAAAAAGCAAAAGCTGAAGAGTTTTTGCAGAAATCTATTTCTTCGGATTTAAAAGTATTCGGGCTGGTCAATCAAAATTTGCCGGATGAAGCTATCCTATTCTCCGGGAATAGTAGTGCTGTGAGGTATTTGCTCTGTTTCAGCCAAAAGGGGAGAGACTTTTATGCCAACAGGGGGGCATCGGGCATTGACGGTTCATTGTCAACAGCCGTGGGTTTTGCATCGGCGGCCGGGAAACCTGTTTTTGCTGTTTTAGGCGACCTGAGTTTTGTTTACGACTCGAATGCTTTATGGAATAGGGAATTCCCTTCGAACCTGAAGATTATTGTCATAAATAATGGGGGAGGGGGTATCTTCCACCTGATAAATGGCCCAACCGGTTCTGATGCCTTCAAAATGCTTGTTGAGGCATACCACCCGGTGAAAATTGATAAATTGGCAGAAGCTTTTGGTATCTCTTATTACTTTTGCAGTAACTTTGATGATGTGGGGAACAGTATAAAGCTATTAAGGGATTCAATGAATCCTTGTATCCTGGAGATTAAAACACCTGATGGTGGGAACCCGGAGGTTACAAAAAGTTTTTTTAACTATTTAAACGGATAACATGGCAACCAGAGAATGGAAAACCCTGAAAGGGTACGAAGAGATAAAGTTTGAATTTTTCGAGGGGATTGCAAAAATTACTATCAACCGCCCGCGTTACCACAATGCTTTTACGCCTGACACAACAAAAGAGATGTGCGATGCGATGGTGCATTGCCGTGAAAACCAGGATGTATCGGTTGTTGTATTGACAGGGGCAGGCGACAAGGCATTTTGCAGCGGTGGCGACCAGAATGTAAAAAGTTTTGCAGGATACATTGGCAAGGACGGCGTGCCTCGTTTGAATATCCTGGAGATGCAAAAACTTATCCGCTCAATTCCGAAACCCGTAATTGCAATGGTAAATGGGTATGCTATTGGTGGCGGGCATGTTTTACACGTGGTTTGCGATTTAAGCATTGCCTCGGAGAATGCTGTTTTTGGGCAAACAGGCCCTAAAGTGGGAAGTTTCGATGCAGGGTTCGGCTCGTCATACCTGGCCCGGATCGTGGGGCAGAAAAAAGCCCGTGAGATATGGTTCCTGTGCAACCAGTATTCGGCTCAGGAAGCACTTGACATGGGGCTTGTAAACAAAGTTGTGCCACACGGGCAACTGGAAGACGTTACTGTTGAGTGGTGCAAAAAAATAATGACGCACAGCCCGTTGGCTTTGCGGATGATCAAAGCAGGGCTAAATGCCGAACTCGATGGGCAGGCAGGGCTGCAGGAATTTGCCGGAAATGCCACCATGCTTTATTATATGACAGAAGAAGCGCAGGAAGGCAAAAAAGCATTCCTCGAAAAAAGGAAGCCTGATTTTAAGAAATACCCGAAGTTGCCTTAGGGTAAGTATGAAGTCGTAAGTCGTAAGTATAAAGTCGTAAGTTCTGTATAATAAAACTTATAAATAGTGCTTCTTAGAAAACGTCAAGAATGAGGCTTTCGCAGTTCTGAAAATAAGGAGTTTACTGGTGTGGTATAATCGACTGTTTTCAAAACAAGAGTAACGAAATTATTGGCGTTTTCTTGCTGAGACTAATTATGTCTGCAATATAAAATGAACAAAACATTCACCTGGATTCAGGCATTCCGGTTACGGACATTGCCGCTGGCCGTTTCAAGTACGCTGGTGGGAAGTTTCCTTGCTATTCCGGCAGGGGGGTTTAAGTGGCAGGTGTTTGTTTTGTCGGTATTCACAACTGTTTTTTTACAAATACTTTCGAACCTGGCAAACGATTATGGCGACTCGAAGAACGGGGTTGACAATGAAAACAGGGTGGGTCCAGAACGTACGGTGCAATCGGGTAAAATTTCATTAACCGGGATGAAACGAATGATGCTGGTTTTTGCTGCCCTTTCGTTGATATCCGGTATTTTGCTGATCTACTACGGGCTTGCCCGCCTGCCGTTTCTTTACCCGCTTTTGTTTTTTGTGCTGGGGCTTCTGGCAATAGGTGCGGCAATTAAATATACCGTAGGGGAAAAACCGTATGGCTACTCGGGGCTGGGCGATCTTTTCGTGTTTATCTTCTTTGGGGTTGTTGGCGTTTGCGGAACCTATTATTTACACACCAACGAATTTAATTTTTGGGTCCTTTTGCCTGCTTCGGCAATTGGGTTTTTAAGCTCCGGGGTGCTGAACCTGAACAATATGCGCGATATTGAGAACGATGCCGGAAGTGGCAAAAAAACGTTGGTGGTACGCATGGGGTTTAATGCTGCCCGGTGGTACCACCTGTCGCTAATCCTGTTAGCTTTATTATCAGCCTTAATCTATTCCTTTATATTCTGGGAGTCTGTATATCAATTAATGTATTTGCTGACCTTGCCATTTCTGTTTTTAAATGTGAAAAGCGTTTTCCAAAATAAAATCCATGCCGAATTAAACCCTGAATTAAAAAGATTGGCCCTGATTACTTTTGCATTTTCACTATCTTTCGGGCTGGGATTAATCTTATAAGAAACGGACATGAAATGATTAAAGCTTCTTATTCTAAAAGGACTCTGATTTTTAAACAACCGGCCGGTACATCCCGTGGAGTATTATCGGAGAAAGACTCTTTTTTTCTTTCGCTTTTCCATGAAGAAAATCCCTTAATTAAAGGTGTTGGTGAAATATCCCCTATCCCCGGGTTAAGTATTGATGAACCGTCCCGGCTTGAAAATAAAATAATTGAGGTTATTGATTCAATTAATGCAGGGAACTACAATTTTAATATGCCTGTGGCCGGCTTCCCGGCAATTCAGTTTGGGATAGAAACAGCTCTTATAGGCTTGGGTGCAAATGGTTCACAAATATTATTCCCGTCTGATTTTACTTCCGGGAAGGTTTCAATCCCTATCAACGGGCTAATCTGGATGGGAAGCCGGGAATTTATGGAACAGCAAATTGAAGCCAAAATTAAAGCAGGGTTCCGGTGCCTGAAACTTAAAATCGGAGCTATTGATTTCGAAACAGAATTGTCGGTATTAAAAAGTATAAGGGGGAAATACCCTTCAGAGCTGCTGGAATTGCGTGTTGATGCCAATGGGGCGTTCAATCCGGCGGATGCTAATGATAAACTCAGCCGTTTAGCGGAACTAAGGCTACATTCGATTGAACAACCGATAAAGGCAGGGCAGTACGAAGAAATGAGCCGTTTATGTGCCACATCGCCTCTTCCGGTTGCACTGGACGAAGAACTGGCCGGGGTATCCTCCTATGAAAAAAAACAACAATTACTGGAAACAATAAAACCGCAGTACATCATATTAAAGCCAACTTTGCTGGGAGGGTTCAAGGCAAGTAGCGAGTGGATTGAACTAGCCGGGAAAGAGGGCGTTGGCTGGTGGGTTACCTCGGCTTTGGAATCGAATATCGGGCTGAATGCTATTGCCCAATGGACAGCTACGCTTGGCAACCCATCGTTTCAGGGGCTTGGTACCGGCGCACTTTATAAAAATAATATTGAAAGCCCGCTTACTTTAAGAGGTGGACAACTTTATTATTCGGTTTAAAACCGGAATCAAAATTATAATCAGACAGGTTATGGTGCTTACAGATTTTCAAAGCCTGGCCATAAATAACAGGCTTTACACCGTTGATAAACTAATCCTTTTCTGTTCCGAAGAAATTAAAAAAGGGGACTTGCCCGAATGGAAACGGGGTGTTTACCAATTCATCCTTGACTTTCTGGACGGCAGTGATTTTATTATCCAGGAAACATCGGGGACAACAGGTAAAAAGAAATCTGTAAGGATACCTAAAAAGGCAATGGTAGGTTCTGCAAAACTTACGATAAAAGTTTTGAAACTGAAACCTTACGATACGGCCCTCCTTTGCTTACCAATTGAATACATAGCAGGGAAAATGGTGGTTGTCCGCTCTTTGTGTGCAGGATTAAACCTGTTGTTAACAGAACCATCGGGGACTCCGGGAACAGGGAGTATTGAGCCTGTTGATTTTTGTGCATTGGTGCCTTTGCAGGTATATAACTTATTAAACACAAACCTGCTCTCCCGCATAAGAACCTTAATCATTGGCGGAGCTGAAATTGGCGGAGCCCTTGAAAGGGAAATACAAAAATTCCCCAACCGGGTTTTCGAAACCTATGGGATGGCAGAAACCTGCTCCCACGTTGCATTAAGACGTGTGAACGGCAAAAACAGGGAGAGTAATTTTAAGGCTTTGCCCGGAGTACGATTAAGTTTGGATACGAGAGGCTGCCTGGTTATTCAGGCTCCGTTCCTGGAGGGAAAAGTAATTACCAACGACCTGGTGGAACTGGTAACTGCAAATACCTTTAAATGGCTGGGGAGGTATGACAATATAATCAATACGGGAGGAATAAAAGTCCATCCGGAGATTTTAGAAGAAAAAATCCAGGGTATCCTCAATGTGCCTTGTGCAATAATTGGAAAACCGGACCTTGTGCTGGGGCAAAAAATTGTACTGTTTGTTGAAACTGAGCATAAGATTGAGAAAGATGCCATAACTGAATTATTAAAATGCAGGTTGGATAAGAAGCTAGTCCCTAAAGAGGTGTATACCTTAGGGAAATTCCCCAGGAATGCTTCGTATAAAATTGACAGGGGTGCACTTGGCGATATGATATGGGCAAGGCAAGAAAGATAGCATAGATTACAAAACGGGCAAGTATTTTATTATTTCATCCTAATCCTGAAAAATTTGTAACTGGAGCATTTGTCAAAATAGGTTATTTCAAGACTGACTCTGATTTAAGATTTCAAAACGAAATTCACGGAAACCTTTTTAGTCAAATTGAAAAATTAATTGACTTACTGTTTACAAAATACATCAAAGCAATAATTTCATATGAAGGAATCCATAGAGTTGAAACCTACGAATACCCAAAAGAAGCAATTAGAGAAGCGATATTAAATGCAATCTCTCATAAAGATTATTCAAGTGGAATACCAATTCAGGTAAGTGTTTATGACGATAAGATTATGATTTGGAACGAAGGTCAACTTCCAGAGAATTGGACTGTCAATAATCTAACACGAAAACATGCATCAAGACCTTATAACCCAGATATTGCTAACGCATTTTTTAGAAGCGGTTACATAGAGTTATGGGGGCGTGGAACAATAAAAATAATTGATAAATGCAAAGAAGCAGGATTACCAACTCCAACTTTTCACTACGAAGCTTCTGATTTTTGGGTAACTTTCAAGAAAGATATTTATAATGAAGAATATTTAAAAGGATTGAATTTAAATGATAGACAAATTGCAGCATTATTATATTGGAAAAAAGAAAAAGAAATTACAAACTCTCAGTATAAAGAAAAATTCAATATCTCAGACAGAACAGCATTAAGAGATTTGACAGAATTGACAGAGAAAAACTTATTAACTAAAACAGGTGAAAAGAAACTAACAAAATACATTTACAACAGATGATTTGTCGGATAGATGTCGGATAAAAGCTATAAATGTCGGATAAATGTCGGATAAAAGTTATAAGAAACCAAAACGCCCAGCCCATAACAGCACCTCATACGCCATAGCCGGATTCGTGCTTTGCAGAGAGAATAATAGTAAATTTAACCATCGGAAATATTAAGAAGAATACGATGAAAAAACGGCTACGGCGCATAGCTGAGAACCAATAAAATAGGCCGAGCAATCCATTAAAAGGGTCTTTAAAAACCACTGTTTAATATAATTCCTCCTCATTTTTCATTTTATAGAAATAACTCTTTTTCTCTTCCTTACTGTCGTATGTGTATATTTCAGAGTATTTATGAAGGTTGAAAAAAGCTATTAACCCGATGTCGCCCGCACAGAACAGGCTGTGCAAGCACACCAGGGTAATAAAGAAATAAACACCCGGATGATAAAAAAACAGTATTATCCCAACAATTGAGGCAAGCTTGATAACGACAAAAGGAGTCAGTGCAATAAAAATAAATTGTTGCCTGTTCATCACAAACCGGTCAGCTTGTGCGTAGAAGATAAATTTCTTAAAATTGCCTCCGTAACTCACTTTTGGGGCACCTGCCAGTTTCAATGCAATGCCATGCAAAGCCTCATGGGCAATAATTAATAATGTAAAGCTGAAAATTATTGCAGCCGAGGCGTAAATAAGGTTATCTGACTCCCCTTTTACCGATTGGGTAATAGCGCGCCCCAAAAAGAACACCCCGGCAACCATCATTACCAGCTGGTAAATCGTATATATTTTCACCAGTTTCCCTTTTTCCCTTATTTGTTCAAGCACAAATTCTTTAACCCGGTTGTGCTCCGGTTCAGCAATTAAGTCGAACCGTCCGCTCTGCTTTAGTTCATGTATGGAAGGATTTTTACTCAAGACTTATACATGATTATTTGGTACAGTGCTTTCAGGTTGATCAGCTTGATTGCAAAAGCTGCGATTATCCCGGTTATAATCATGCCTAAATAGCCATAAACCCAGTTTGATACTGATTTAGATGCGAAGCCAAGGAGTACGACAAGGGTGGCAAAAAGTGATACTTTGCCTAAGAACTTCCAGTTAATTCTGATCTTGAATATGTATGACGCAATGAAAAGTTGTGCCAATGCCGTAGTAAGTTGTGTTACCATGCTTGCGTATGCCGAGCCGTATGCTTTATACTGGGGTATAAGTATAAGATTTAAGGTGACATTTAGTACCATGCCGGCAAATGCCATGATATTTAATTGTTTCATACTGCCATTTGCGGTTAGGAGCGAACCAAAAATATAGGTGGTCACAATGCCCAGGAAGCCGGCCATTAAAATCCCTAATATTTCGGCAGAATCTTTTGAATTGGCATGGTATAATAAACTCATAATTTCATAATCGTAAAAAAGGCAGGAAACGGTGATAATAATCGCAGGGGTAAAGATTAATGTAAAAGATAGTTGTACCATCTGCCCAATCGGTTCTTTTTGTTTAATCATCCGGGCAAAAATGGGAAGCAGCAACCCGGCAAATAATACCCCAAACATCGATGCGGCATCAAGCAGCCTGAATGCCTGCGCATAAATCCCGGCTTGCTCTTTCCCAACAGTACCGGGCAACAACCTCTCAAGCATTACAGAGTCAATGCGGTTATAAAACGACATTAGCAAAATCAGTAAGGCATAAGGATAAGATTGCTTTAAGAATACCAGGAAAAATTTCAGGTCGAACCTGACTTTTATCCGCCCCGATTTGTATAAAACAACGATAAAAGTGATGATCATTGTCAACACATAAGCGGCAGTCTGAGCATAAACAAACCATTCGATCCTAAACTTTCCTTTAACGATATTGGTAAAAAGCAGCACACTGCAAATGATGATCATCAAACTCCGGTCGAGTACCGATATCATGCTGTCGGTACGGAAAAGATGCAACGCACTGATATTCGATCGCAGGTAGAGAGTAAATGAAATCAGGAATTGATTAAATATTAAAAAGAACAGCAAGTGGAGCTGTACATTATTGTATCCGATAATTAATGCAATAGTAAGGCAGAATACCGCATATACAATCGCTAACACTAATTTCAACCCGACTATATTCGACAGGTGTTTGGAAAGGAGGAAATTATGTTGGGCAATATTCCGGTTATTAAAGTGTGTAATACCCAAATCAAGCAATATGTTCAGGATCATAGAGAAATTGAACAAGGCAAAATATAACCCATAACTCTCATCTCCGACTATATTTTGCACATTCCTGTCGATACCAAAAATCCATAACGGTTTTATGAGTACATTGAGGAAAAGAAGGAATATGAGATTTACAACAAATTTGCGTTTCAAAACCAGGTTCTTAACATTTCTAAAGCTTAATTTATGTGATAAAAATAGTCATTTTTTAGCCAGACTTTGTACATTTACCAAATAATAGATCGAACCGGATAATTTTATGGTCATTGCAGTTAACACGCGGTTGCTCCAAAAAGGTAAGCTGGAAGGTATTGGCTGGTTTACTCTTGAAACATTGAGGAGGATAACCACAGGGCACAGGGAGCACCAATTTATTTTTATTTTCGACAGGCCATTTGATAAAGATTACCTGTTTTCAGACAACATTACCCCGGTTGTTTTACCTCCGCCTACACGCCATCCGTTCCTTTGGTATATTTGGTTCCAGTTTCAAATCCCACGGGTATTGAAACGGTATAAGGCCGACCTTTTCCTATCGCCCGATGGTTATTTGTCGCTTCGCACAAAAGTCCCGCAACTGGCTGTTATCCATGATGTTAATTTCGTACACCGGCCCGATGACTTACCCTGGTTAACGGCAAAGTATTACAACTATTTTTTTCCGAAGTTTGCAAAAATTGCCCGTAGGATTGCTACAGTCTCCCTTTATTCGAAGGAAGATATCACCCGGTGGTTTAAAGTTGATTATGACAAAATTGATGTTGTTTATGATGGTATAAACCAGGCGTTTACACCTACCAGTAAAGAGGAGCAGGAGCAAACACGTAAAAAATATACCGATGGGCATGAATATTTTTTGTTCATTGGCGCATTACACCCGCGTAAAAACATTTCCGGGTTACTTAAAGCTTTTGACGCATTTAAAAGTGTAGATAAGAAAGGGGTCAAACTGGTTATTGTTGGAGGCGAAATGTTTAAAACCGGTGAAATATATGAAACTTATTCTAATATGCGTGCCGCCAATGATGTGGTTTTCACAGGCAGGGTTCACTCCAAAGAACTGCACCAGATATTGGGAGCCGGGCTGGCACTTACATTTGTGCCTTTCTTTGAGGGATTTGGCATACCGATTATAGAAGCAATGAGTGCAGGTATCCCGGTTATATGCTCCAACACTACTTCGATTCCTGAAGTCGGTGGTAATGCCGTTGTATACGCCGACCCTTGTAGGATTGATGAGATAGCGGAGGCAATGATAACTTTAGCTAACGATGAAAACCTGCGAAAAGAACTAGTGGCAAAGGGGAATATCCAGAAGGAAAAATTTAGTTGGGACGAAACTGCAAGGAAGCTTTGGATAAGTGTGGAAAAATCTCTTCAGTGATGCAAAAATGATTGGCAGGGTTGCTTCCAAAATGGATTGGGCAATGGCTGAGTGAACAATTATTTTTGTATTAGAGGTTATAGTTGTTGTTTGGTTGAAGGTTGCCGGGCCCTGGTTGCAGCCTGTGTTGTACGAAGCACATTGCTTAATGAGATAAAATTTGAAAACAAAGTTACTTCCATACCTGAATAAAGATTTGCTTGAAGCCGGGTGCGATGAAGCCGGGCGTGGCTGCCTGGCAGGGCCGGTTGTTGCAGCAGCAGTAATTTTACCTCCTGATTTTGACAACAGCCTGTTAAACGACTCTAAGCAGCTGAGCAAGAACCAAAGGGACGAATTACGCCCATTGATTGAAAAAGAAGCAATTGCATGGGCTGTTGAAATGGTTGTAAATAAGGATATCGACAAGGTGAATATCCTGAATGCATCTTTCCTGGCTATGAACAAGGCCGTTTTAAAGCTGGATATTAAGCCCGGGCATTTACTTATTGACGGGAACAGGTTCCGCCCGCAAACAGAGATACCATTCACCTGTGTGGTGAAAGGCGATGGGAAATATTTTTCAATAGCGGCAGCCTCAGTATTGGCAAAAACTTACCGCGATGAATATATGGAAGCGATCCATACAGAATTCCCCAATTACGGCTGGAAGAAAAATAAGGGCTACCCTACAAAAAAACACCGTGAAGCAATTAAAACATTTGGGATTACGAAGTACCATAGGAAATCATTCCGGTTGTTCGACAAGCAATTGGAACTAAGATTCTAACTACTGCCCATACTTCGCCAAACAGGATTGCTTACCAGTGCCTGCCCCTTATTTGGATATTCCTTATTCCTTATCGGATGTTTTAGATTTTTTTCAAGAAATAAAAAAGGGGGAAATCTAATTGAAAAAGTCCTTTCCCCCACAACCTTATCATTTGATTCGGTGCGATACACTTTTGTGATGGCTATGCTCAAAAGCTACCTTCCGAAAAGAGAGGTTTGGTTCTGTAAAGCTCCTTAACAGGGTATGAAACAGCAAGGAAACTTTTTCAGATTGGCACTGACATAATGCTATATGGCTTCCATTGAAAAATGACATGATGACACGCTTGGTATTTTGGAATAATGTTTGACAAAGGTTCGGCGGATAGATTGATTATTTGTTGTTTAACTAAAAAAATGGAGGACTAAATTATGACACTAGCAAGGTTTTCAAATCAGTTTCCGAGTCTTTTCAACCGTTTTTTTGAAGACGATTTATTTGATTGGTCTAACAGGAACTTTTCAAGTACCAACACAACTTTGCCTTCAGTAAATATAAAGGAGAATCCAGAGGGGTTTGAGGTAGAAATGGCAGCCCCGGGATTAGAAAAAAGCGACTTTAAGATTGAGCTGAACAATGATGTTTTGACTATTTCATCAGAAAAAAAAGTAGAAGATGAAACAAAGGAAGGTGAACAATTTACTAAAAGGGAATTTAGCTACCAATCATTTAGTCGTTCGTTTACGCTTCCTGTTACGGCTAATAGTGAAAAGATTAACGCAAAATATGAAAATGGCATTTTAACAGTGCTTATCCCCAAAAAAGAGGAAGCAAAACCAAAACCGGTGAAACAGATTGCCATTTCATAAGAACTATAGTGCCGGCTATCTTGAGTCGGCACTATAAAATTATAGCATCAGTAATATTGTTGAACTGAAAAAATGTGGTATTATGAAACTGTTTAAATGGAAATCAGACATTAAGCCAACATTTCCGAATATTATTGAGAGATTCTTCGGCAAAAAGATTACCGATGGAGTAGCGCCTAATGAAAATGTTGCAACACTTCCGTCTGTTAACATTTCAGATGCAAACAAGGCCTTTGAAGTTGACATTGCATTGCCTGGCTTAGATAAAAAAGATGTAAAAATAGAAATACAGGATAATTGCCTTGTAATATCATCGGAAAAGCAATATGAGAAGGAAGATAAGGATAAAAACTGGATCCGCAGGGAATATGGTTATGCTTCATTTCAACGCATGTTTGAATTACCGGAGAATGTAGATGAGAATAAGATAAAAGCAAAAATGAAAAATGGTGTCCTTTCTATAAGTATAGCAAAAAAGAAAGGGCATGAATCAAATATTAAACAGATAGGTGTTCGATAAAACCATATCGAACACCTATCTGCTTTTTTATGTTAGCTTTTATAGGTTTTATCAACGATTTAGTACAAAAAATTGCTTAACAATATAAATTTCACGCCATGAAACGGATAGCTTTTTTATCAATAGCCTTTTCATCAATAATTTTTTCTTTGATGTTAAATAGTTGCAATGGGCAACCAGATAATAAAGTAAAGGGCCATTCAAAAAAAGACCAGAAAGACCAGCCCAAAGCTGATATAATAGTAAATAAAGAATATGATAAAGATGGTAATTTGATTAAGTATGACTCAACCTATTACTATTATTATTCAAATGTTGAAAACGACACTATAGCCAGAGATAGTATTTTCAACCAATTCAGAAGTTATTTCAATCAAAAATATTTTTTCTCGGAGGACCCGTTTTTTAACGACCTCTTCTTCCAGGATTCTTTATTGTATTATGATTTCTACAAAAAAGATTTCTTTACCAATAGGTTTATGGATAATATGGAACGGATGAAGAAATTATTTTTGGGAATGGATTCTATAAAAAATAATTTTTTCATAGGGCAATACAAGCCGGATAAAAAGAAATAAGAGACTGCCTGGATTTTGAAAAGTAGGACACACCATGGTAAAAACCGAAGTGGGAATAACTTATTCCCACTTCACCATATCATTCCTTTTGACTGCATAGCCGGGCAACGGATTATTTTTTGAAAATACTTTTAGTTGCCCATAGCTTTCAATTGTAATATTGGATTCGTCAACTTCGCCATTGTTGTTTAGTACAGCATTTAAATCAAGCCCTAAATGTTTAGCAAGGAATGGGTAAACAGCTTTCCGTTTTGAAAACCCATAATCATGCCCTTCATTTTCAAAATGTACATTTTCCACGTTCTCAACTTTACCGTACAAGCGGTAAATATCCTGGATATACGGAAATTCAAGATCAGGGCAATTCTTCGTCCAATCTTCGCCATCAGAGATAATCATCATTGGGCGTGGTGCCGCCAGTGCAGCTATTTCAACATTATTGGTTTCAAAGCCACCTCTTTTGTGAATAGGCATCCCACTTTCGCAAACACAGCCTCCGTTAAAATGTGCCGATACCATTACCACTGGCACTGATACTGCAATTCGGGCATCTACTGCAGTTAACAAAAATGTTTGTGTCCCGCCACCAGACGCACCGGTAATTGCAATTCGTTCCGGGTCGGTATTATCCAGCGAAAGCAAAAAGTCAACTCCCCGGATACTATTCCAGAGTTGTAATTTCTGAGTAGTCTTGTACTTGTGAATCCAGCCATAATCTTTCATCTCGCCATACCCAACCATGTCGTACGCAAAAACCACAGCACCCATTCTGGCTAAAGTAGCACAACGTTTCTGCATGTCACTTCTAAACCGGCCATAATCATCCGGTTTGCTCCAATGCCCGTGCGGGCATAAAATCCCGGCAAATGGGGCATTGCCGGAAACCGGCTGATAAAGGCTCCCGGTGACAAAAACTCCCGGAAGGCTTTCAAAGGCAACATTCTCGACTGAGTACCCATCGTAAACCCGTTTTTCAGTGCGAATCACATTCAATGGGCATTTTGCCGGAAGCGGGTCTAACTCAGTTCCTTTTAAAATAGCTTGCCTGACAGTTTCAGCCCGTTGCTTCCATTCATTTAAATTACTATAATTTTCTCTTAACCTGAGTAATTGTTGTTTTGCTTCAGCCTCACTCTTCTGATAATGCTCCCTGGGCTGGATAGTTTCTTTAAGCTCGCCCTGTTGCCCATATAAATGAATATTTTGGGCTAACATTATGATTAAAGTAATAGCAATAGAATATTGCCATCTGGTGTACGGTAATTGCTTCATTTTATAGAGTTTAAGTAATTTTGAGCCTTGTAACTTTAACAGGGCAACACCCTGAAATATTTTTCATCTGTTTCTTCCCTTTGAGGTTAGTAGGGGCATTTATTTATTTAGGACAAGTTTTTCAATCTCTTCCAGTGATTTCCCTTTTGTCTCAATTAGTGCAAAACGGTAGAATAATAGCCCCAGGATTGTGGCTACGGCAAAAAATATAAATATAAACCCAACGCCAATAGCCGAAGCCAATACCGGGAATAGTAAAGCAATTACAAAATTAAAAAACCAATGCGAAAACGACCCGATTGCGACCCCCCTTGCCCGGATGCTATTGGGGAACATTTCGGAAAGGATAACCCAAATGACTGCACCTTGCGAGAAGGCAAAAAAGGCAATGTAGCCAACAAGGTAAATCAGCAGAATATACCCGGAATAGTTTTCGGTAATATACGACCAGCCAAATAACCCAAGGAAAACGGCCATCCCGACAGAACCTACGTACAATAAGAATTTCCGCCCGAAACGGTCGATTACCGTCATGGCAATAATGGTAAATACCAGGTTGGTAACACCAATTAACACCGACTGGAAAAGAGCTGATTCTGCGGAAAACCCTGCCGTCCTGAAAATATCGGTGGAGTAATACATGATTACATTGATTCCTGCCAACTGGTTGAACATCCCCACTGCAATGCCAATCAGCACCAGCCTGAAATATGGCTTCCTGAGAAGGGCGATGTCTTTGCGTGTAACTTCTTCGTCTAATGAGGCTTTTATCGATGTTAATACTTCTTCTGCATTATCCTCGGGGTTGACACGTTTTATTACCTCAAACGCTTCATTCTCCCGCCCTGTTTTAACCAGCCACCTGGGGCTCCTCGAAATCAAAAACAACAGGCCCCATAAAACAGCAGAAGGGAACACGCCGGCCAGGAACATCCAGCGCCAGCTCCCATGCAGCAGGCTGTCGATCATATAATCAGAAAAGAAGGCGACAAGGATACCTGTGACAATTGCCAGCTGGCTTGTGGCAACCAGCCTGCCACGCAGTTTAGGCGGCGAAACTTCGGAAATGTACATCGGTGTTAATACTGAGGCTCCGCCAACTGCTAACCCCCCTAAGAAACGGGCAATAATAAATACCCATATATTAGTTGCCAAACCTGTACCAAGCATGGATAAAAGGAACATGGCTGCCATGATTTTCAACATATACCTGCGCCCGTATTTATCGCCGGGTTTACCAATGAAGAGGGCTCCTATTACGCATCCTGCAAGTGCGGTGCTTACCACAAACCCTTTCATGGCTTCGGAGAGGTGGAAATACTCTGCCACATAGTATATTGCACCATTGATTACTGCAGTTTCGAACCCAAACATCAGTCCGCCGAGGGCTGCAACAAACGTTACAAAGTAGAGATACCGTTTCATTTAAAGAAGTTTAAACGATTATGATCCCCCCAAAGGTAATAATTCCGTCAAATAATAATAATCTAAACTTTTACCCCTGCTTTTTTAGTGCCGATTTGATTTCCCGGGCTGTTTTTAAGCCTACTCCTTTCCAGTAAATACTGCCGTTTATAAAGGCCACAAGGGTAGGGATACTCCGGATCTTGTATGTGGCGGCAATAAACGGATTCCTGTCGACATTTACTTTGATGATCTTAATGCTGTTTTTCAAGTCGTTTTTTACCTTTTCCAGAACAGGGTCCATCAGTTTACACGGCACACACCAGTCGGCATAAAAATTCACAAGTACAATTTTTTCAGAATTAATGGCATTTTTGAAACGCCCGCTATTCATCCCTGCTTTTTTTGCCCTTTCGTCTTTTTATTAAACCACCGGCGAAATCGCCAAGCAGGTAGCCCGCTGCCATTCCCCAAAGCGTACTCCAGTACCAGGACGATTGAATTGCACATGTGCCATTTGTGCACCCTATGAATTTCCAGTACAGGAAACCTCCGATAGCCCCGATAACTGCAAATATTATTTCAATGGGTTTATTCTTCAAAAATTCTTTCATGTATATCTTTTGTGAGTGAAACAAGCCATTCTCCATAAGGTTTTAAAAGGGTGGATTGAAAAAAGTTATTGGCGATAGATTATCTTTATAGCCTGAATAATTCATGAATTTTAGTCATGAGAAGTCAAAATACAAAGAGTACAGGTAAGCGCAGGTTTTCGACTCACAGGAATAGCCTAAGCTATTTCGAGAATCGGAAAGTGAGCATTGCCTTTAATCACAGTAGTTTGGCTTCGCAATAGAACAATTTGTGAATTATTCAGGATAGGGGTTTAGCTTATTTTTTCATAGTATTTAATCTTGCAAACATTTAAAAGGCCTGAATAAATTCGTAAAATACAAATTATCATTCGCTTTTGTCGTTCTACGAATGTAAATACATTGCCTAAATAACCTCTTTAGCTCCCAAAAGCCAAGGAAATATGGGTCAAAATACGTTTTCCTACGTATCAAAACAATACACTATAATAATTCTAA
>UOEP01000076.1_pt1 | contig 19502 bp, 21 predicted proteins | sample 1989931 | NCBI WGS metagenome assembly UOEP01 (sample SAMEA4712198, study PRJEB27164) | hydrothermal vent metagenome | biome: marine basaltic hydrothermal vent biome; feature: marine hydrothermal vent; material: mineral | place: Pacific Ocean | collected 2011-06-14/2011-07-23 | depth 1691 m
AAAGCTTTGAGCCTTTTCAGCTCCACCTCCATAGCATTGTTTTGTACCTTCTTTTCGAAAATGAGGGGGCTGTTTTTTTTTGCCTGCCCAATAAAGTAATCAAGGCTTTTTATCTGTGCTTCCAGGCCTGTCGAGAAAAAGGAAAGCCAAATGAGAATTAGTTTTTTATAAAATGCCATTGCCTATTTTTTTGTGAAGTTGTTTAAAGTTAAATTGAAAACCTGCGAGCAATATCTTGATTTCATTGGACTTCAGCTAATTTCCCTTCCATCCCGAGTGTTCGGGATGCAAGAAAAACCGAGCTTTGCCACTGAAAATCAATATGTCACTCTCGAAAGTCCACTTTAACCTTAAACAACTTCAATACGAAACAGTGCTGATTTTCTTTGAATGAATATTTTATTTTTAACGCATATAAATTACAAATCTCTTTTACTATTGCCAGGCCCAGGCCAAATGAGCCTGAGTTTTGTTTCACAAAACGTTTAAAAATAGCCTTTTCATCCAATGCTTTGTTTGTTCCCGTATTGCAGATACTCAACTCATCAGCTGTTGAAAAGAATTTGACCTCACCCTTTTCTATATTGTGGCGTATTGCATTCAATAACAAATTATTTATCAGGACTGCCGCTAACTCGGGATTCATCGAAAGCCTGAAGTCAGCATTAATATTTTGAAACACCTTTATGCCCTTCGGTTCGGCCAGTACCTTATATTCATCCAGTTTTTCTTTAAACAGAGTTGTGAGGTTGAGCAGTTCCTCATTGATAAATTGTTCATTCTCAATTTTAGTCAAAAGCAAAAGGCTCCTGTTGAGTTTATCCAGTTTCTTAACTGACCGGAATACCGAATAAACCCTGGATAGTTGTTCTTCGGGCATTTGCCCCTGGAGCAGTTCTTCGAGGTTTAGTGAGATTATAGCCAGCGGGGTCTGTAGTTCGTGAGAGGCATTTTCAGTAAATTGTTTTAATAGCCTATATTCCCTGCTTAATTTGCCCATCAACCCTGAAATTATTTCATTTAGGTGGTCAAACTCCTGAATATTAGTGTTTTTAAGCGACAACTCTCCCCTGTGGGTGAAAGAATAATTTTCGAGGGCTCGTAAATTCCGTTTAAAATCTTTCCAAACGGTTTGATTAAACCGGTAGTTAATCAAAAAAGAAAAAATAAACGCAGATAGCAACATCGCTAATAATGGGTATGCTATTGCTCTTATCATATCTTCATATTCCAGTATCGACTGCCTGATTTTAATGTCGTAATATTTACCCGATATATTTACCGTTTCCCACAATTCAAAATACGGCTCTTCTTCATTATCTTCCGCTTTATTCTGAATAAAAATCTCTTTAAAAACCGGCTCCTGTATTTTATCCTTACTGCTTTCCCGAACTTCAATAACCGGCGACAGGTTAATGGTTGCCCCTGTTTGTTTTATTTGTTTATGGATTAACCCTGCCGTTTGCAGCAATTTCTCTTTTGCTTCATACTGAAACCTTAATTTAATAATATAGTACCCCGCAAAGGAGATAATAATCAGCATTACAGACAGCAGCACCAGGTAATTGCGATTTATTTTTGTTAATAATCTCATTCGCCTGTAAATTTATAACCCATCCCGTAAAGCATTTTTACATAATCTTTCCCTCCGGCTTCTTTTATTTTCCTCCGCAAATTGTTCAGGTGGGTATAAATAAAATCGAAGTTGTCGGTCGAATCAATATTATCGCCCCACAAATGCTCCGCAATAGCTTCTTTGGTCAGTACCCTGTTCCTATTTATGAGGAAATACAAAAGCAAATCATATTCTTTTTTAGTCAAGGTGATTTCTATTTCATTGACAATGACAGACTTACTGTCTTCATTTACAGATATTTCGTTGAATTTTAAAATGTTATTCCCTTCAAACCGCCTCCGCCTTATAACTGCTTTGATCCTGGAATTTAATTCTGACAGATGGAAAGGTTTGGTCAAATAATCATCGGCGCCTAAATCTAATCCGTTAATTTTGTCATCCAGCGAATTTTTTGCTGAAATAATAATCACGCCGGCGTTACTATTATATTTTTTGATGGTTTTTATAAGTCCCAGCCCGTTGCCATCGGGCAAAGTAATGTCAAGGAGGATAATGTCATATTCATATATTGCCAGCTTTTCATCGGCAGTAATAAAATTACTAGCCAACTCGCAGATATAATTTTCTTTGATAAGGTAATTGCTGATCGCAATTAACAATTCGAATTCGTCTTCAATGATTAGAATCTTCATAGTTCAAAATAATGAATAAATTCTAAAGGAATTCTAAAGAAGGGCTCAAAAAATGAAGTTGTTTAACTTTAAACAACTTCAATTACTATTTTATCTCCAACATCTACAATTTTGATTCTTTTATCATTGATAGATCTTATGTTTTCAATAGGTTCTTTGTAATGTTCAAATGTTCCATAATGCACAGGAATAACGATTTCAGGATTTAGTTTAGAAATAATCCTTTTCAACATTTTAGAATCTAAAGTTAGGGTCATAATCCAACTTCCTTGTTTTGCTGCACCCATATTTGGAATTAGCAAGTCAACCTCTCTGTTTTCGAGTGCCTTTGTAATCCTATTCTTGTAAACCGTATCACCGGTAATATAAATTTTTACTTTTTCTTTTCCGTTAGATATAGTTAGATAATATCCGTTTACTTTTCCGGCAAAAAATGCGCTTAAAGGGTTTATTCCGTGAATTGCAGGGATGGCTTCAACTTCAATTTCATAACCTTTCAGGCTATATCTCTTAGTTTCACGCCAATTGAGGATTGTTAGGTCATTTATTCCTTTTTTTTGTAATTTTTTCGAAGCATTTTTATTACTGACAACACTTGTTTTATTAGAAATTTTGGATAATCCAATGCTGTCAAGATGGTCTTCGTGATTATGGGTAATTAGCCAAAGTCCTATATTTGTAAAATCCTTCTCATTATAAACAGGGTGTTCAATTCTTTCTGATTTAAACCAAAAATAATCCTGAACAGTTCCTTTATTACATAAAACAGGGTCAACAGCAATATTCAAATCTCCTATTGTCAAAATAAAAGTTGCTCCACCTACCCAATAAAATATTATATCCATTATTTATCTTTATTGTCTTTCTTGCTTGATGGCATTATTTCATTCTGTGCTTTTCCCAATTTCTTTTATCAACTGTTTACTTGAAATTATTTTAAATTCTTTTTCAATTTTCTTCTGTAATTTATTGTTTTTTGCCGCTGTGCAGTCAGAAACTAAAATACAGTTAAAACCTTTGTCAATTAAGCTATTCATCGTTGCTTTTACGCAATGGTCTGTTGTAAAGCCACATACATAAACATTCTTAATCCCGCTTTCTTTTAATATTTGTTCCAAATCACTTCCTTCGCAAGCATCAAATCCACACCTGCCTTTAACAACAATATCTGTTGTGTTGTATACCCCATCTGTAAATTCAGCTTTCCAGGTTCCTTTTGTAAAGCGTTTTAGCAACCGGGCAGGGAAAGGGGTTTCTTTATATCTTTCTCTATCTTCTTTGTCTAAGATCAAAGGTGCCTGAATAATTTTTATACCTTTTTCCCTTGCTGCCGTGATTAACCCTACCGTGTTACCAAGGACATTCCTTGACAAATATTCTTTTTTTATTAATTTGTAAAAGATGCCTTTTTCGGTCCATGTTTTTTGGAACTCAATTAACAAAATTGCCGTACCCTCTTTTATTCCGCTTTGCGAAGAGGCTGTTTTAGTTAATGCTGCCATAATTAATCTTTTTAAAACTTAAATAGTCTTTTAATTCATGGCAAAATTATCAATGTATTTTCTAAATTCATTTACATATGTTGATAGGAACTAATTTCTCTCCAACTTTTTTCTTAACCGGCTTAGTTGAGTTGGTGTAATGCCCAAATAACTCGCAATATGATAATGTTGAATCCTATCCTCCAAATTCGGGAACGTATCCTTAAACATCAGGTAATTATTCATTGCTTCTTCTGATAAAAGCCTAATTTCCCGGTTTTGCTTTTGTTCCAGGTATTCAAAAGTCAATTTTTGTATAAACGTATTTATCTGATTGTATTTAGTCGCAATTTTCATCAGTTCTCTATATGGAATACACAAAATCGAAACTTTTGATAATGCTTGAATGTTTGTGATACTTTTCTTTTCAGGGGAAATACCTGATGCTACAAAATCATTTTCCTGTAAAAAATGCTTATTCCATTCTTCTCCCTTATCATTCAGGTAGAATATTCTCAAAACCCCGTGATCTATGACCCCTAACTCTCTGGGTAATTGGCCTTCCTTTGAGAAGTATTCATTCTTATCAAGCTCTTTTATGTAAATAATTGGCTCTATTTCAGTCCAACATTCATTTCCTAACGGATGAATATTGTCTATCGTAGTCCTTAACCGGATTTTATGTTTATCTGTCGGTTCCATGGCCTGGCATATATTCCCCCAATGTTTTTCCCTGTCAAAAATCCCACATTTTGTGTTTGTCGTTATAAACCCGCATTAACCTGAATATAGCTCAAACAGCTCAATTCAGAAAAAATAAAATGTATATACACAAAATCGTACCGGCTGTTATTGAAATAAGCCCGAGGTAAAGCCTTTTCCTCGAAATTTGCAGCCATAAATACCAGCCGCCCAGGCAAATTATAATAAGCCCCGCCGATACAATATCTATTGAAAGGCTCCAGATAGAAGCCAAAGCTGATTGGTACCGCCCACTCTGTTCTTTTGAGGTTGGATTCCGCAACTTATGTAATGACCTCATTACCTCCCATTTATCAAGCCTTACCTCTTTTACTATTATTTTCCCATCATCCAAATAAGCCTGGATATCATAACGAGTCCCGGGTTTTGCGATGATAAAACTCAAAAGGGCAGAGTCGCTTGAGAATTTTGGATTATAAATGCTGCCATTCAGGTTTAGTTTATTCATTATTTCATTCACAAGTGTGTATCCCTCTCTCTCTTTGCTTATTCGAATAGTTTTCTCATAGCTGATTTCCTTTCTTTTTTCCCATGATTTGGCAAACTCCCAGTGGTGATTTAGCAGTAACCCGCTGAATCCAAACAGCAATATAAAAAAGAGTAAAAACAGGCCAAGGTATATATGTACCTTCTGATTCCATTTTATCAAACCGTTCTTTTGTTTAGTACTATCCATACCTACTAGATTGTTAAGCCAATAATAAGTGATGCAATGGAAAGAAACCCGATTAATAGTGCAACCAGCCCTATAATCCTCTCATTTTTGAGATAATACCAAAGAATAACCCCTGTAATACCTGAGAAAAAAAGGCAGATTACAGAAAAATCAACCAATGACCTCCATATTTTAGTATAAACCCAGTTGCCACGGATATTTGCATTATGGGGGCCTGGCATTTTATGTAGCCAGGCCAGCTTTCTCCAAAGGTTTGTTTGTTCACTGTGGATATATGCTATACCGGATATTAAATCTGCCTTAATTGATATCCGATACCCGGGTTTAGTTACCGGAATATACATTTGGGCCGAGTCCCTGAAAACACCAGCTATCTCTCCTGATATATTTATCTGCTTTAAAATGCCCTTTGCATAGTCAATATCCGTTTTATCGGGAGTAGGGGTATTAAACCCGGCAGTATTATCAACTGTATCATTAACCGAAAAGTACCATTCTTGCCAATCCTCCTGCCAATCAACAAAATTATGGTTTAGTACCAGGGCACTAACTGAAAATATTATGATAAACGGACTGGCAAACAGGCCCGTATGCAAGTGAATATCTTTAATAATCTTATAGAATTTCCTCATGCCCCCGGTTAGTGATTGATTGTGTATTGCATATAACTTCCCTTTGCCGATGTGTTGGTTAAGCCAGCCTCCAAAGAGGGGGCAGTGAGCCCTTTTACCCTTACCTACCCGCCATTCTGTTTTATAAATTATCTATCAGCTGACTTACCCAGTTTTCGAGTAATGATTTTTCTTCTTCAGAAAATTTTGCATCCTTGTGCATAAAAGTATATGATGGAAGAGGCATTTTATTGTCCTTAATCTGACTGGCTATAGATTTTAATTTACTCTTTTGTCTTCGCTTTGAATATGCTCCAAATTCACTGAAGTTAAGTACTTCCTTTGCTTCTTTTATATGCCCTTCTAATAACCAACTTACCGGTTGGATTTTATTGTACCAGGGGTAGTTTGTGTTGTTGCTATGGCAGTCGTAACAAGAAGTCTTTAGCAGGTTTTTAATATTCTCCGGTGCATTATAAGTCCTGATAATATCTGTTGCTAAAACTCCATTACTCTGGTTTCGTGTTGTGGGAATAAGCTGGATCCCCACAAATACGATAAATAAGATCAAGATGATTCTTTTTAAAATATTCATTGTAGTTATTTATATACATTTTACCGTACTTCCTCAAATTACCCGTCAACCTCAATAAGAACGGCCTTTACTTTCCTGAATTGACGGACAAGGTACTGTCCCGTAAGAACAAAATACACAACAGTCGTTATTTATAGGCTTTAAAACAGTTTTACAATTTTCACATTCATAAAAATACTGGCAAGAGCCTGTCGGCATTTCTTCTTCTTTCTTATGCCCGCATTCAGGGCACGTAATTGTAGATTTTAATTCTATTTTCATTTTATCCTTTTTTTGTATTTGTTGCGGTACACCCCTGTTGAGTTAATTACCTTTTCATACCTCCTCCATTATTTTATTACTTTCAAGAAGCTTGAGAAATGGCGAAAATATCTTTTCGTATTCTGCGGTGAGAGAGTAGAGGATTGTTTGTGCTTTCCTTTCCGGGCGAATAATACCCCTGTCTTTAAGTTTCCTTAAATGTTGGGAAACGGCCGAAATTTTCATTGAAAGAATATCACTTAAATCACAAACGCAAAGCTTTTGTTCCAAAGATAACAGAAATAATATTTTTAACCGGACACTATTCCCGGCAAGGCTTAATGTATTAGAAAGCAAGTCAAAAGAGTTATCTAAATCAACAATTATTTTTTTGCAATTATTAATTTGTTCAATATTGGCTTCGATCCTTATACAAACATTACTTTCCATTCAGTAAAAGTAGCACAAGTATCTTAATTAAGCAAATGCTAAAATGAAGTTTTTTAAAGTTAAGTGGGATTTTCTTGGTGGTTGTTTAGCCTGAATGATTCAGGTAAGGTGTTTATCGTAAGTTTTCAGTTTAACTTTAACCTGAATAATTCAAGGCTTGTGAAACCCTCACTAAGGGCCACGGCAGGGAAGGATAAAAAAAATATTTAGCTAAAGTATGTAAGCAAATTACTATTTTTGATAAAAAGGGGATGAATATTAACGGCCGGAGCCTCCTTTACCCGGAGGGCAGAAAAAGTTGCACAGCCTGCCCCTAATAATAAATTGATAAGGTATGATGAGATTTGATGTCATAATAATTGGAGGGGGGCCATCTGGTGCGATGAGCGGTATTGAACTTCAAAAGAAGGGGTTTAAAACTTGTATTATTGACAAATCGACTTTCCCAAGAGAAAAACTATGTGGCGGGCTATTAACACAGAAGTCTATTGATTTCATAAATAAATATTGCCCAAATATTGAAAATGAGGACTTCATTATTGACAACACACAGGAAGTTGATTTTTACAATCAAGGAGAAAAAGTCACCACCTTAAAAACCGACACAACATATTTCTTCATAGAAAGAAAAACTTTTGATTTTTTGTTAATTCAAGATTACAAAAATCATGGAGGGACATTAATTGAAAACAAAAGAATAAAAAAGGAAAATATAAACCTGGAAAACAATACTATTCAAATTGATTCCGAAGAATTTAATTATAATGTATTAATTGGCGCGGATGGGTGTAATAGTGTTTTGACGAAAAAGAGGCAAATTAAACGGTTTGATTCATTCTGTATAGGAGGAGAGTTAAAAAAAGAAGTTGCGGGGAAGAAAATATTCAGGATTTATTTTGGTTGGGTGAAAAATGGATATGGATGGTGTTTCCCAAAAAAGAGTTATTACACTATTGGGATTGGCGGAGACAATAGTGGCAAATCATTAAAAAAACAGGCTCAACTATTCTTTGAGAAAGCCAGGTTCACAGGCATATCTAATATTAAGGGTGCGCATATACCATCAGGGCGACTACTCAATCACAAAAAGCTTTATGGCAACACCTTAATTGTAGGAGACTCAGCAGGTTATATAGACCCGATAACTGGTGAAGGTTTATACTATGCAATGCTTTCAGGAGTATATGCAGCCGAGTCAATAATTGAAACCATGGGATTAAATCCACTAAACCTGAAAAATACATATTCCGGGAAAACACGGCATATAAGAAAAAGCATAAGATATGCTTTACTATTTCAAAAGATTTTATACTACCCGCCGGCATTAAACTTTTTCCTGGGCTTTATAAAAAACCATAAGCCTTTTGCTTTATTTTATCTTGAAAAAATTATGTCAACCGATAAATATAATTACATGTATCTTTTGGTTTTGTATTTATTAAAATATAAAAAGTATGGCACTAAAAAAATAAAATGAGAGTACATAACCTGGATAACTCACAAGAATTAGTGTAATGAAATGTGAGTTTGTTCTTATCAAAATCTTTCCCCAAATTTAAGAGTTGTTTAAATTCCGGTAAGGGGATTAAGGAAACTCCGGTAAACCAATATATTTGAACTATATGAAACTAATATTTAAACTCATTCACGTTTTATTTTTATCTGTAACCGTCATTATGTCATCGTTTGCACAAAAGAAGCCGGGCAATGAGGGCTGGATACAACTTTTTAACGGGAAAGACCTGAAAGGGTGGGATATCAAAATTAGGGGCTGCGCATTAAACGACAACTATAAAAACACATTCAGGGTAGAGGACGGCCTGCTAAAAGTGAGGTACGATGAATATGAGGATTTCGATAATCGATTCGGGCATATCTTTTATAAAGGCATCTTTTCGCATTATAAGTTGAGGGTAGAATACCGTTTTGTGGGCGGGCAGGCAGCTGGCGGGCCCGGGTGGGCTTTCCGGAATAACGGGGTAATGATTCACGGGCAAACAGCAGAATCGATGGAGCTGGGCCAGGACTTCCCGGTGTCGGTAGAGGTGCAACTGCTGGGAGGCACAGAAGGGGGAAAACGCCCAACAGGAAACCTTTGCACCCCGGGCACAAATGTAGAGATGAATGGCAAACTCGTTGAGAAACATTGCATTAACTCCAATTCAAAGACCTTTGTTGGCGACCAGTGGGTAACCCTGGAGGTGGAGGTTGAAGGGGGTGAAGTAATCAGGCATTTTATTAATGGCGAAGAGGTAATGCATTACGAAAAGCCCCAGTTGGACCCACGTGGCAAATTTTACAACAAATTGTTGCCGGCTGACGGGAATAAGATACTTACAAAAGGGACGATATCGCTCCAGGCCGAAAGCCACCCTACTGATTTCAGGAAAGTCGAACTCCTCAATTTGGGCAACGATTGTTACGAATAGTAATTTATATACAGGAAGGGCAGCCTGGCGGCTTAGGCAACCCGTTTCTCAGGCTCTTTGCAACTTTCCGGTTTGCATAATTGAGTAATGCCAGCGAAACTGCAATAACTGCCATTCCGGCAATCGATATTACGTCAGGTTTCTCATTTTCAAGGATTACCCAACTGAGGATTGCACCGGAAACCGGGATAAGGAATTTCCATGTATTCAGGGTCGAGACCTTTACCCCGGGGCGTTTTAAAAGGGTGTACCAGATTGTAATGGCTACCGCCGACAAAAGGCTTAACCATGTTAATGAATAATAGTAGGCAGGAGGGAAAGGCCCCATTTCCAGCCCTTCGAAAGGGATTGAAACAAGGAAAAGAAGCAGCCCCCCAATAATAAGCGCTGCCGAACTTAACACCAGCGGCGATATGCCACCCGACCGTTTAGAAATAATTACATTGGAATAGCCCGAAATAATATTATTGGCAAGCAGCAGGAAGATCCCCAGAAACTCCAGTTTGTTCTTTAGTTCAACTTTTTGCCTGCCGAGTGTAATAACAGCAATCCCGATAACCCCAATTACGATACTGAATGTTTTTAAACGGGTCATTTTATCGTTGTGGAATGAAAAATGCGAAACAATGGCAATAAACAATGGCGAAGAGCCAACGATCATTGCACCCAGTGCCCCCGGGACAAGGTTTATCCCTGAATACAGCAGGGCATATTGGGCAAATATCTGAATAACCCCCAAAAGCAGGATAAATTTCCAGTTCTGTTTAAGTTCAGATAAAAAAGTATGGGTATTATTCAGCACAAGCATAATCAAAATGCCTGATATAAAGAACCGTATCCCTGCAAATTGAAGCGGCGTTTGGTATAGCAACCCGATTTTTAGAGAAGCAAATGCCGTAGACCAGAGCAGGCAGGCGAAAATTGCCAGGAACGTTGTACTTTTTAGGTAGCTTTTCATTTTTCCCTTTCTGGGTGCAAAGGTGTTTATTTTTATGGGAATAAAAAATTGCGGGAAAAATGATGCCATAAAACCGGGTAAAGAGGCCGGCATAATAAGTTCAGATTATTAACTTTGGGTAATTAATGTTGTTTAATTTATCAGTTATGGAATTTTTAGAGCAACTACTCACAAATAATCAGATAAACTGGCAAACTGCCACGTTAAGGATATTACTGAGTTTTTTTATTGGTACAATAATTGGTTTCGAACGCGAAGCTCATAATCAACCGGCGGGTTTGCGTACCCATATCTTAATCAGTATTGGGGCAACAATAATTATGTTGCTCTCAATTTATATCCCTCAGACTTTCACCAATGCAGCTAATGGCGACCCCGGGCGGATTGCTGCCCAGGTTGTTTCCGGGATTGGTTTTTTGGGGGCAGGGGCAATTTTAAAATTCGGGGGGAATGTAAAGGGTTTAACAACCGCAGCCTCTATATGGGCAATTGCGGCACTGGGCCTTGCTGTTGGCGCAGGGATGTATATAATCAGTGCTATCGGTGCAGCCGTGATACTTTTTGCCCTTACCGTTATGGATGTGTTCGAGAAGGTATTATTTAAAGAAAAGCTGTACAAAAAAATTGTTATCCTGGTAAAAAAAAGGTATTCGGATATTAACCAATTTCAAAAGGTACTGGAAAACCTGGACGTAAAAGTTTCATCGGCAGGGTTTGAAAGCAACAGTGTTGAGGCCAATAATAAAATAATATTTATAATTTCCATACCTGTTATCTATAACCTTCAGCTTCTTACCGAGGAACTGGAAAAAACGGAAGGAGTAGTTGCTATTTCGATTGAGATATTGAGTTAGCCACCCCTGGCCATTGGCATAAATTCATTCAACGCAAAATTACCCTGCTTGTTTTGCCTTTCCAGGCGGGATATCATTTCTTGCCGGGTAGAAAGATGCCTGCTTTTAAATTAGGGTTTTCCCCCATATTAAGTAGGCTGCTACCTGTATTAAAAAAGACTTCCTTATTGTAACTTTGTATAAAATACATTGTTATGGAACGCATCGGCAATAACTTAGCAAAAAAACAACCTGCAATTTTGATCCTGGCAGATTTCTCTGACGGTAGTTGGCACGCTATAGACTTTGCCATGCGGTTTTTATATACCCCGGAATCAACCCTTTTTATTTTACAGACATTCCAAAACCCGAATTTTGGGCAACTTATGGTCCGTAATATTATCCCACGGTTGAAAAAAATAACCAAATACGAACTGAATGTATTAAGGACAAAGGTGTTAAGGCATTTTAAAATCAAGGCCAAGCAGATTAAACTACTGTCGTTTAATGGTGAGCTTGTCAGCATTCTTCAAAATAAGCTAAATTTAAAATATACATACGATATAGTAATTGGCACTAACAGTTCGTTTGCCGATTCAAACACAATGCAAAACCTGTATGTAACAAAGATTATTAACTATTCAAATAGCCCCTTGTTTATTTTACCGCAGATGTTTGAACAAAAAGAGGGCAAAAAAATCCTTTTGGTTGCAAATCCTTTCAAGCGGCTATCTTTACAGGTAAAGGACCGTATATTAAGTATATGTGAAAAGACAAATTCTGAATTAGACATCCTTTTTGTTATTGAAAAAGACTCTCAGGAAATAGGAAAGGAGGAAAAGGCATTTTTTGAAAAATGTTTTGAAGGGATAAAATATACTATAAACTATACAAAAAACACATCGGTAAGCAAGGGTATAAAAAACTATGTGAAGAATAATTATAAAGACCTGATAATAATAGAAAAAAATCAGCCTGAAGAGAACCCATAACCACGATTGACTATATAAATATGATAAGTTACAATTTGAATGGTGGAAATATAAATTGATTTGTTTTATGATAAAGAAAGATATACAAAATGTATTGGTCCCTGTTTTATTTACAACAGAAAGTCAGATTCTTTTAAAACAGGCAATGTATTTCCATGAGGTCTTTTCTTCCAGGATTACCTTACTATATGTTGTGCCCAAGGCCTCATTTTTGAGGAGGCTGCTTCAGCCAAAAAAATTTAACCCGCTGAAAGCCAAACAGGAAGCCTTATCAAGATTAACTCATTGCGCCAATGTTTTTTTTGATGAAGAAATTCCTAACTTTATTGACATAAAAATTGTGGGAGGAGAGCTGGTAACGGAAATACTTAAAATGCTAAGAACCCACAAATTTGATTTAATAATTATAAAAGAATACAGTAAGATCAAGTGCCTGCTTAATAAGCTTAAAGTTGAAGCGGGGAAAATTGTTTCCGGTGCCGAATGCCCGGTTATGATAATACACGAGAAATGGACAAAAACAGGTATTAAAGAGATACTGGTGCCTATTGATGTTACGCAAAAATGCAAGAACGTGGTACTTTGGGCCGCTGCAATTTCGCATAAACTAAAGGCCCGGATACAAATTGTTTCTATTGTAGACTTAAATATTAACGTGGAAAAAAGTTTAGTGAAGAAAAGAGCCAACCTGATTAAAAACTGGATAACCAAACAGGGCATTGAGTGTGATTTAGCGATTCTTAGGTCGGCACCTGAAAAAATGCATGAAGCACTTTTATCATTTGCCGACCAGGGGAATGCCGACCTGATAATGATCCTTACCCACGAAGAATTTATTTTAGCGAACAATTATTTAGGGAAATTCGCCAAAGAAGTTATCCACCGGTCGCCTAAGCCGGTGCTAAGTGTGGTTTTGCATGATAAGCCCATGTTTAATGTTGTTTGGGATTCATATAAATACGGGAGGACAGAACGTATTGAACATTTAAATATAACTGAAGATGACATCAAAAATTAATGAATTAGTTGAAAAGATATACACCGAGGCAGTTGAGAAAGCTGAAGAAAAGGCAAAAATAATACTTTCTGAAGCCGAAGAAAAAGCTGCCCGTTTGCTGAATGATTCTAAGCTTGAAGCGGAAAAAATCATTCAGGAAGCGTCTGCGCAGTCGAAAAAGATTTATCAAAGTATCCATGATGAGCTCCATTTGATTTCCAACCAGGTATTGGCCATTACAAAACAAAAAATAGCTGATTGTATTGTAGCCGAAACATCGAAAAAATTAACCGGCGAATTATTAAACGATACGGAGTTTGTGAAATCGTTCTTTATTGAACTGGTTAAAAAATGGGATACGAAAAACTTGTCAGTTGAGGATTTAACTGTTTTAATGTCGGAAGAACAGCTTAAAAATTTGCAGGAAAGTTTTAATTCAGGTGTATTCAAAACCTTAAAAACCCAACCTAAAATAGATGTTGTTTCAGAGTCAGGAAAAGGGTTCAAAATTATTTCTACTTCTGATGGCTTTAAAATTTCTTTTAATGAAGATGATTTTGAAAACTTTTTCAAGTCGTTCATGAAACCCAAAACAAAAAAATACCTTTTCGAAAAACAGGAGGATGTATAATTACCATTGTCAGATAGCAGGACTGCCTGAACTTACTTTCAGTTATGATAACCTTGATTTGGGAGTAAAGGATTTTGTTAGTGAAATCAGGCCTTATTTGCTCGATAAGCATATCGAATGGTTTGATATGTTGCTCTATTCCCAAACCCATAAAGCGGTTATTAACTATTTCTCAACCGGGGTGTTCGAAGATGGGTTAGCCCCGTTTTTTAAGCAGGGATGGTTTAATTCCGAAGCAGGGGAATCACATTTGTTGCCTGCTTACCTGCAACGCCTTAACAATATGGTTCTTTCAAGGCAGGGTGAATTTAATTCGCTGGAGATGGAGAAGCTATTGTACCAGGAATATTACCATTACCTGAAACAATCGGGGAATGGTTTTATTAATAATTGGGCTACACTTGATATGAATTTAAGGAATTACCTCACAGCAAAAGAATGTGAAGAATTTGAATTCCCAAAACACAACCAGGTGGTCAAAGGAGGTGAATTTGCCGACAGGCTGCTTGAACTCCCGGTCCGCCACAAAGAAATTAAGGCTGAATGGGAACTGTCTGAAATAATTAATTCCTTTTTTGATATTAAAAACCTTGCCGAAAGAGAAATGGCTGTCGACCGTTTAAGATGGAGCTTAATTGACGAATTGAACCAATTCAGGTATTTCACTATTGAAATCATTTTAGGCTACCTGTTAAAACTTATGATTATTGAGCGGTGGAAAGAATTAGAATTGCCCGCAGGACCTAACTTAGTTGAAGAGATAAGTGAAAATATTGTCCAGGGACATTTAACTGAGAATCCAATAATAATTTCAGGATAAAAAATTTATTACCAAATAAACGCCGAAAAAATAATGGAGAATAACAACTATACATGTACCGGGGAAGTTACTTCCATAATTGCCAATCTGGTAATGGTTAAAGCCGATGGTTCATTAAAACAGAATGAAATATGCTATTTCGACCATGAAGGCAAAAAAATTATGGGCGAGGTTATTAAAACAGACAGCAATAACGCCTATGTCCAGGTTTTTGAAAGTACCAGGAGGTTCAAAGTGGGGACAAAAGCATTGTTTACCGGGGTGATGCTTGAAGCTTACCTTGGCCCGGGCCTGCTGTCAAAAAATTTTGACGGCCTTCAAAACGACCTGGATAAAATGGAAGGTGTGTTTCTGAAGCGGGGCGAAAGGTCGTTCCCTTTGGAGAATGATAAAGAGTGGGCTTTTAAACCCATTGCCGGGGCTGGCGGCCTTGTGTATGCCGGCGACTGGTTAGGCGAAGTAGACGAAATGGGGATCCCTCATAAAATCATGGTCCCTTTTAAGTTTAAGGGGAAATATACAGTAGTTGAAGTAATGCCGGCCGGTAATTATTGTATTAATGATACTATTGCTGTTTTGAAGAATGAAAAGGGTGAAAATGTAAATGTCACCATGGTTCAAACATGGCCGGTTAAAATACCCATTAAAAGTTATGTTGATAAAATACGCCCGTCAGAATTATTTGAAACAGGAGTACGCGTAATTGATACGCTGAACCCGATTCTTGAGGGGGGGACAGGGTTTATCCCCGGCCCGTTTGGCAGTGGGAAAACAGTTTTGCAACATGCACTGGCAAAACAGGCAGTTGCCGAGGTCGTAATTATTGCAGCATGTGGGGAAAGGGCCAATGAGGTAGTTGAAATTTTTACCGAATTCCCTGAACTGGAAGACCCACGTACGGGCAGGAAATTAACCGAACGTACTTCAATTGTTGCCAATACGTCAAATATGCCTGTAGCGGCTCGTGAAGCTTCGGTTTATACAGCCATGACCATTGCTGAATATTACAGGGCAATGGGGTTGCGTACCCTGCTCCTGGCCGATTCAACTTCGAGGTGGGCACAGGCACTGCGCGAAATGTCAAACCGCCTGGAAGAATTACCCGGCCCGGATGCGTATCCGATGGACCTCCAGGCCATAATCTCCAACTATTATTCCAGGGCAGGGCAGGTACTTATGCGGAATGGCAAAAAGGGGTCGGTTACATTTATCGGGACCGTATCACCGGCAGGAGGGAATTTACTGGAGCCGGTTACTGAAGCAACTAAAAAAGTGGCGCGGTGCTTTTTTGCTTTGTCGCAGGAACGAGCCGACAGCAAAAGGTATCCTGCCATCGACCCGCTCGACAGTTATTCAAAATACCTGGAATACCCTGAATTTGCCGAATATTCAAAAAAAAATGTAGCCGAAAACTGGATCGAAGAGATCAATATTGCCAGAGGAGCACTGACCCGGGGGAGGGAGGTTTACGAACAAATCAATATCCTGGGCGATGATGGTGTCCCCGTTGATTACCATGTTATGTTCTGGAAATCAGAATTGATTGACTTTGTTTTCCTGCAACAGAATGCTTTCGATGAGATTGATGCAAACACATCGGTAGGACGGCAAAAATATATGCTTGAAATAGTTAATAAGATTGTAAAATCCGATTTTACATTCGAGAAATTCGAGGAAGTCGGAGCTTTTTTCAAGCGGGTTATTTATATTATCCAACAAATAAATTATTCCGAATTCAAATCGGAAAAATTCCACCGGTTAGAAGCCGAATTACAACAAGTTATTAATCAAAAAGTAAATGCCTGATGGAAGCTAAATTTTTTCAGAAAACATACCACGAACTCACAAATATCACAAAAGCTACCTGTACCCTGAAAGCAAAGGGGATCGGGAACGAAGAGATGGCATTTGTTGAAGGGCGCCCTGCCCAGGTTGTGAAAATAGTGGGCGATTTTATAACCCTTCAGGTATTCTCGGGGACTGAAGGATTGTCAACAAGGTCGGAAGTTATATTTTCGGGCGGACCACCTACCTTAAATGTTGGCGACCATTTAACCGGCCGGTTTTTTAATTCATTTGGCGAACCCATTGACGGTTACCCTGTTGTTGGAGGGAAAAAGGTTGCCATTGGCGGCCCGTCGGTGAACCCTGTCCGAAGGTTACAGCCCAACCAGCTGATTACAACCGGTATTGCCGGAATCGACCTGAACAACACACTGGTTTCGGGGCAGAAAATACCTTTCTTTGCCGACCCCGACCAACCGTATAATGAGGTGTTGGCATTGATTGCCCTTAGGGCAAAGGTCGATAAGATTATTCTGGGGGGGATGGGGTTGACCTGGGACGATTACCTGTTCTTCAGGAATTCATTTGAACAAGACTACGGGCAATCAAAAATAATCGGGTTTATCAATACTACTGAAGATTCGCCGGTTGAGCGCTTATTAGTCCCCGACATGGCATTGACAGCGGCCGAATATTTTGCTTACGAAAAAAATGAAAAGGTTTTGGTACTGCTAACCGACATGACTTTGTATGCCAGCGCATTGAGTATTGTTTCGAACCGCATGGACCAGATACCGTCAAAAGACAGTATGCCGGGCTCACTATACAGCGACCTGGCACGGCTGTACGAAAAAGCAGTCCAGTTCCCCGATGGGGGGAATATTACCATCTTAGCAGTAACCACCTTGTCAGGGGGCGATATCACACATGCTATCCCCGATAATACAGGCTATATCACCGAAGGGCAACTGTTTTTACGCAGGGCTTCCGAAATAAACAAAGTGATTATTGACCCTTTCCGGAGTTTGTCGCGTTTGAAACAACTGGTAATTGGGAAATCAACCAGGTCCGACCATCCTTCGGTTATGAATGCCGCCATCCGTTTATATGCCGATGCTGCCAATTCGAGGACCAAACTTGAAAATGGATTCGAATTGACCGATTACGACAGGCGTGTTTTGAAATTCTCCGATGAGTATTCCAAAGATATCTTAGCGATTGACGTGAACCTTGAAATTGACCAGATGCTGGATAAAACATGGTCGTTATTCCAAACTTTCTTTACTAAAGACGAAGTGGGGATTAAGCAGGAATTTGTAGATATATACTGGAAGAAATAGTTTCATTAAAAAGGCTTTCAAAAAAAAGGAAGGGATAAATGAAAATACAGATTAAATATAATAAAACTGCTTTAAGGGAATTTCAAAAGAAATTACAAATAAGGGAACGTGCGCTCCCTACTCTGAAAAACAAGGAAGCTGCACTTAGGGTGATGGTACTTGAAGCAAAAAAAGAATGGGAATCTTTAGATGATTTGTATTTGTCGAAAATAAAAAAAATTGAAGGGTGGAAGCAGCTGTGGAAAGAATTTAATACGGATATTGTTGGGATAAAAAGTGTGGCTTCAAAAAGCCTGAATGTGGCAGGGCTCATTATCCCTGAATTTCAAAGTATGGAGGTAAGGATAAACGATTTCAGTATTTTCGGTAATCCTGCCTGGTTTGCTGACGGGATCAATGAACTTAAAGGGATTCTGGAAATTAGGGTGAAAAAGGAATTCCTGGCCAACAAACTATCCCTTTTGGAGCATGCCCGGAAAAAAGCAACGCAAAAAGTAAACCTGTACGAGAAGGTTCAGATACCTACTTTATCCTCAACAATTAAACAAATTAAGAGATACCTCGAAGACGAGGAGAACCTGGAAAAAGCCGGGCAAAAATTATTAAAACAGAAACTGCTAAAAGTGAAAAGGACATGATTTCAAAAATGATAAAATTCAGTTTCCTGGTTTTTCATTCGAATTATGAGAAATTCCTCAGTGATATCCAGGAAATTGGCACGGTACATATTAAAACCCAGCAAGAGGGTGCCCTTAATGATGAAATCGCTGCCCTGCTTGATGACTATAATAAAATAAAAAATACGCTGAAAGAACTGAATGCCCGCGACTTAAAAGGGACCCCGGTTAAAAAGGACCTCAAATGGAGGGAAGTTGTTGAGAAGTTTGAAAAATTAAATAATGAACGTATAAAATACCAAAAACTAAAGGAAGAACTAATTGTTTTAATCAAACAAAATACCCCCTGGGGGGAGTACTCTAAAAGTAAAATAAAAAAGCTGGAAGAGTTTGGGGTCGTTGCCCGGTTTTTTAAAATCAAAGAAAGTAAGTTTAACGAACAATGGTTAACAGATTACCCGGTACAAATAATAAACCGGGTTGGCAAAGAGATTTTCCTGGTGTCTTTCGACCCGGACTTTAATTTTTCGGAATATGCAGAGGAGGTCCGGCTTCCGGAGGTTGATGTTACTAACCTGGAAAAACAACTGGCCGGGGTAGGAAAGGAAATAAGTAAGGTGGAAAAAAAACTGGACCGGCTTGCCGTTTCCGGAATCCCCGTTTTAACGCAAACCCAGTTGGATTTATTTTCATCCATTGAGTTCCGGAAAGTACTGGAGAACCATACGCTCTCTTATGGCGAAGGGAAAATCAACGCCCTTGAAGGCTGGGTACCCGAATCGGCCCAGGGCAGGTTAATTGAATACCTTGAAAAAGAAGGTGTACTTTACCATAAACAAATCCCCACATCGGGAGATGCGGCTCCCATACAGTTGAAAAACAACCGGTTTGCGAAGTTATTTGAACCCATCGGGAAAATGTATTCGTTGCCAAGGTACAATGAACTTGATCTGACATCGTATTTTGCACCGTTTTTCCTTTTGTTTTTTGGTTTCTGCCTTGGCGATGCCGGTTATG
>UOEP01000003.1_pt1 | contig 18803 bp, 15 predicted proteins | sample 1989931 | NCBI WGS metagenome assembly UOEP01 (sample SAMEA4712198, study PRJEB27164) | hydrothermal vent metagenome | biome: marine basaltic hydrothermal vent biome; feature: marine hydrothermal vent; material: mineral | place: Pacific Ocean | collected 2011-06-14/2011-07-23 | depth 1691 m
AATCGTCTGTTATCGACTTATTAAAGCTTATGAGGAAATCCATATTTGTTTCAAAGAATGAGGATTCATCTTCATCATAGAATCCTTTTGAGCCATCCCTGTTTCCTCCAAACCTCCAATAAGTAGGGGCATCACCTGAACTACCTTTAGCCCACCTTACGCTTGTTTTGGTTATGTAGTTGTCCATCCCGATATTACCGGAGATACTTAACCAGTCTGTAATATCATAATTTAACCCAAAATTACCTATGATCCTGTTTCTGTTAAAAACATTTTTGTTTGTTTCTAATTGCCAGTACGGGTTATTTTGGAATTGGGTGTTCCAGTTGATAGGCAGCGAACCTGCACCATAAGTAGAACCAGGTAAAGCTACCGGCAGGTTTCTCCAGTCTTTAAGCAAACTGAAATCAACCTGGCGCCCGGCCCAAATAGTTTGTTGTACAACATTTGACCCGTCATAGCCTGAGTTAGGTAAATTATCACTGTCTGATTTAATGAAATTAACATTGAATTTTGCCTGGAACTTTTCGGATAGCTTATGAGACCCTGAGGCTTTTACATTCATTTTTTTGTAATCGGTAAACGGAATCATACCTGTTTGGTCAAAGTAACCAAGGCCTAACCTGAAGGTAGTCAGGTCGTTCCCTCCTGAAAGTGCTACGTTTGTCCTTGATGTTACCCCTGTTTCGTAAAAATCCCTTACATTATTAGGGTGAGATACCCATGGCTCCGGTTGAGGGTTGTCAGGATTGTTGATATAAGAGCTAAATTGCATAAATTTCAAGCCGATATCCAGGGGAGGCCCCCAGCTTTCATCAACTCCTCCGTCTCCGGAAGTACCATTAATATATTCAAAAAAGTCTTTACTGGGGCCTTGCCCATACGAGTTTTGATAGTCAGGAATAACCAAAGGCCTTTCAAAAGTTACACTTTGAGATATTTCAACGCCCAAAGCTTTACTTTTAGACCCTGTTTTGGTAGTAACTACAATTACACCGTTTGATGCCCTGATTCCATATAGGGCGGCTGCATTCGGACCTTTTAAAACATCAACAGATTCAATGTCTTCAGAGTTAATGTCAGCAATGCCGTTTGGTAAATCGAAACCACCACTACCTGTCGTAGTCCCGTCATTATTGTTAGAAACAGGTACGCCGTCAATAATAAATAATGGCTGTGTATTCCCAAAAATTGAACTGGCTCCCCTTAATATAATACGGGAAGAAGAACCAACTGCTCCAGAACTGTTTGTGATATGCACCCCGGCAACCCTGCCACTTAACGAGTTAACAACGTTAGCTTCCGGTGCTTCATTGAGTTGGTCTCCACCAACTGTTTGTACAGCATAACCCAAAGACTTCTCACTTCTTTTTATACCCAAAGCAGTTACAACAACTTCGTCAATCCCGATAGTTTCAGCTTCCATCACCACATCGATTTTACCTGATGTAATTGCAACTTCCTGAGTTTTCATGCCAACAAAACTAAAAACAAGTGTGCTGGCATCATTTGGAACAGTCAAACGGTACTCTCCGTCCATATTTGTTATGGTGCCAAGAGTAGTACCTTTCACCGACACAGAAACCCCAGGAATAGAGCTACCATCTTCCGAAGAAGTAACCGTCCCTGTAATTTCCTTAGTCTGTGCAAATAAGACCTGAAGCCCTATTAAGAGCAGGGCTAATAACAGTGCAACTTTTTTCATAGAAAATAGTTTTAAATTAAAAAATAAATAGTATCAATATTTTTTTGTCCCCCTTAAGATTTATTGTTCCGGGAAATTCCCCCCAATTTCCCAATTCCAGAATTAAAAGTATAAGCATCAATTAAAACGTCAATAATACTTTTAATTGTCAAACAATCCTCTCAAATGTTAAAAATTATTAATTAGTACAAATTTAAGAAAAGAATTGAATCCACAAAGAGTCATATGTCACTTGTAGCATATTTCAGCCGAATTTCTTCTAAAGCCACTGTCCTCCAGTGCATAAATTTATTTTTGAATTCTCATCTTTTGCTTAGATGTGTCTAATATAAACTATTTTAAGGAGATATTAAAGAAATAATTTCAGTTGTTTCAAATTATTTATCCGGTAGGTGGCTGTTCTCGAATACCGGATATACTCTCTTTCTTCTTCAGAAATGCTGTCGCCCCCTCCAAAATTAAAGTGTACCTGGTCTATTCCGGCATTTAAAGCCCCCAATACATCAACTTCCCATGAGTCGCCAACCATAAGGCTGCTTTGCTTACGTGAATTGGATGATTTTAAAGCATGCTCGAAGATTACTTTGTCAGGCTTATGCGACTTGACTTCTTCTGATATAAAAATACGGATGAAATAGTGTGCTAAGCCCGACTGTTCCAGCTTTTTTAACTGAACTTCTTTAAAGCCGTTTGTAATAATAAACAGCTGATAGCCTTTGCCTTTCAGGTATTCCAGCACTTCAAATGCATTGTCGACCAGGGCTTTTTGCCCGGGCATTGCCTGTAGATAATCGTTATTGAAATTTAGTGCATCATGCGATAGTCCAAAGGTATCGAATGTCTTCCCGAACCTTTCAATGATTAACCGGCTTTTTGATATGCCTTTATTCCTGTAACTCCCCCAAAGCTGTGTGTTAATGACTTCGTAAGTATTGTAAAAATCATTAAAATCAGGAATGAACTCATGAAGGTTGTTTTTTTTGAATGCTATTTTTAGTGCCTCGTATGAATTTGTATTGAAATCCCATATAGTGTTGTCGAGGTCGAAGAAAATACTCTTATAACGCTTTTTCTTTTTTACAGGCATATATATTATGTTTTACAAAAGAGTGCAAATTGTTTGTATTCGATAACAACATGATTGAATATTTATTCATTTTTTTTGCATATTTTAACATTTTTTAATAATTACCAAAAGAAACCGCCATGTTTAATTATCATAATATTTAGCTTCCGCTCTTTTTCCCTTTGCCCTCCACCACAACTACAATTTCACCTTTAACGGCCTTTTTCCCGAAATGGGTTGCAGCCTCCGACAAGGACCCCCTGAATATTTCCTCGTGCAATTTCGACAATTCCCTGCACACACAACACTTTCTTGTTTCCCCAAAATATTCTGAAAGTTGTTGCAGTGTTTTTACCAGTCGGTACGGCGATTCGTAAAATACCATTGTCCTTTGTTCGCCCTCAAGCAACGAAAGTTGTTTTTTCCTACCCTTTTTTGTGGGGAGGAATCCTTCAAAAGAGAATTTCCCGGAGGGTAGGCCCGAAACGGCCAATGCGGGGATTAGGGCCGTTGCCCCCGGCAGGCATTCAATTTCAATGCCTTTTTCAACACATTGCCTTACCAGTAGGAATCCGGGGTCTGAGATACCTGGAGTCCCGGCATCGGAGATCAGGGCTACATTTTTCCCGTCAACAATCTGCCCTGCTATCGATTCAACCTTTTTGTGTTCATTAAATTTATGATGGGAGGTTATCCTGTTTTCAATACCATAATGTTGTAATAATTTTAAAGAGACCCTTGTATCCTCTGCCAATACCAGGTCAACTTCTTTCAACATACGCACTGCCCTGTATGTCATATCTTCAAGGTTCCCAATTGGTGTTGGCACCAAATATAGTTTGCCGGGGCTATTCATTCGCAAAACGCCTTTTAACCAGACTGATAAATTTTAAGCTGGTTTCATTCTTCTTCCACTTGAAATTATCCCTCAGGTATGCAACGGCTTCCTGGATAGAGTTCAGGCTGTCGAGCTTAACCAATGCTGAATTAAATTCTTCCCCGTTGCCATCAAATAGTTCCCGGGTAAATAAAAAACGGTCGTTTATACCAATTGCCGATTCCAGGCTGCTCAATGGCCTGTTTGAAAGTTTATACTCTAAATTGCCACTGCTGCCGGAGATCATGTCGTTTACCGAATTCTCCTTCAATAAGCTGTCGCCCAAAGTCCGGGCCTTTTTTTGCTGCCCGTCCTCTTTATTAAGTGGCATTTCATCCCGGCTGTTATTTTCGGAGGCTTTGCTTTTTTCTTCCTGTATAGGAGTTCCCTCCTTGTCCTCCATAGCTTTTTCAGGCTTTTCCTGCCCAATAGGTGACTTTGTTTTTTTTAATCCGGCAGGGCTCTTATTCCCCTCCGGTTTTTCTTCCTCTGCAATCTCCTCAACAGCCTCTTCCGTTTTTATTTCATGGGCAGGTGCTGTAGTTTCTTCAGGGGGTTGGGCGGCAAAAGCTTCGGCAGTGCCGGGTTTATTCCGGTTTTGAAGGAGTTCAAGTAATTGCCTGGCCCCTTTTACCCTGGTTTGCAGGAATTCAATCTCCAAAGGCTCGTAAGACCTGTTTAATTTTATGCCCGAGATTAAATTTTCCATCTCAAGCATATCTTTAATTAAAATATTGACCAGTTTATAATTTTCCATGCCGAATAAGGATAAGAATATCTTTGTTTATCTTTATTTTTGTAAAAATAGTAATTACACAACATAAACGCTAAATGTTTATTGAAAAGGATTTAAATATCAGTAAGGCCGGCATTATTGAAGTCATTGCAGGGTCGATGTTTTCCGGGAAGACAGAAGAATTGATCAGGCGGTTGAGGCGGGCAATGATTGCCCGGCAAAAAGTTGAAATATTTAAACCAAAGGTCGATGTAAGGTATTCCGACAGGGAAGTGGTTTCGCATGATGATAACTCCATCCTTTCGACCCCGGTTGAAAATTCGGCCAATATTATACTCCTTTCCGGCAATGTTGAAGTGGTAGGGATTGATGAAGCACAGTTTTTCGACATAGGGCTGGTTGATGTTGTTACTAAATTGGCAAACGCAGGGATGCGCGTAATAATTGCAGGGTTGGATATGGATTTTAACGGAAAACCATTCGGGCCTATGCCGCAATTGATGGCTATAGCCGACCATATTACCAAAGTACATGCTATTTGTGTCAGGTGTGGCAGTATTGCACAATTTTCGCACCGCCTGAGAGAGAAAGAACAGGTTGTGCTTTTAGGCGAGAAAGAAGTTTACGAACCTCTTTGCCGTTCATGTTTTTTGAGGGCCCGGCATTAATTTTAACATGTATTTCCTGATTCATTCGGTTGATCCATCTATATTTGAAAAAACAATGATGTAATTATGCGACTCAAAATAGAACATGCAATTAACAATTGTATACTTATAAGCGATTCCTCGGGGCAGGGGGCCAGCCATATCGAAACAATTTTACAGAATGTAGATTTTCTGATAGACGGAGATACCCGTGAAAAGGTAATTATCTTTTCCGGTATTGATATGCAGGAAACAGGGCATGACTGGTATGAGGGCATTAATATGCGGCTTAAAAAAGCAGGGTTTAGCTATTTTATAGGAATCGGCCCCGGTTTTATTACTTATGCATCAATTTTCGATATCGATAAATATTTGTACAGTTCATTTGAGGAATTCCTTTCTCATTTTAATAAAAAACAATTTACGGATGCTACTATTATAATTACAGGAGGCAATAAACCTGTTTTGCAACAAATAGCCTCGCTCCTCCAACTAAACGCTTATCAAACTGTTTTTGAAGTAGGACTGAATGCCATGGCAGAGAACCTGGATAGTTTCAGGTCGTTTTTAAAACCAACCACTAAGATTATGGTGATGGTAAAAGCCTTTTCGTATGGCACCGGCACTGTAGAAGTGGCTAAATTCCTTCAGAAACAACAAGTTGCTTACCTTGGGGTTGCCATAGCTGATGAAGGCGTTTTGCTGCGAAAAGAGGGGGTTTCTGCCTCTATTGCCGTAATGAACCCTGAAAAACAAAGCTTTCCGAAGATTATTGATTACCGGCTTGAACCCTGTATTTATACATTGCCGCTTTTGATTGAATTTACCCGTTTCCTGGCCCGTGAAGGCATCACCGGTTTCCCGGTACACATAAAACTGGACACAGGTATGAACAGGTTGGGGTTTAAAGGCCGGCAACAATTGGCGGAGGCAGCAGAAATGATTAAAAAATCGGGGAATATAAAGGTGCTTTCCGTATTTTCACACCTGGCAGGGAGCGATGATGCTGTTTTCGATGCATTTACCCTTGAGCAGTTTGAGGAATTCACAACATTATCTGAGTTGTTTATTTCAAATTTCAGCTATAAAATAGGCAGGCATATCCTGAACTCCTCAGGAATTGAAAGATTCCCCGAATACCAGTTTGATATGGCCCGCCTGGGGATCGGCCTGTATGGAGTATCCCGGACAGGGTTGAACCTTAAGAGTATTGGCACACTGAAAACCACTATTTCGCAAATAAAAGCCGTCCCGGGAGACGAAACAGTTGGGTACAGCCGGAAAGGGGTAATTGACGGCCCTTCGAATATTGCAACTATCCCAATAGGTTATGGCGATGGGTATAGCCGTATTTTTGGGAATAGGAATGCAAGGGTTTATGTAAATGGTTTATATGCTCCGGTAATCGGCAATGTTTGTATGGATATGTGCATGATCGACATTACTGGGATAGAAGCTGAGGTTGGAGACGAAGTGGAACTTTTTGGCAGCCATGTTACGATATTTGAACTGGCAGAAAAGGCGGCAACCATTCCATACGAGATACTAACGAATATTGCGAAACGGGTAAAACGGGTTTATATACTGGATGCCGGTTAAAATAATTCCCTTTCATTATATTTGGGGGGACTGGAATATATGCTCAAAATAATGTTTTGGGGGTTTGAGTGTTTGAATGTTGTTAAAATTGGAATATATGCTTAAAATATGTGCACTTGCTTCGGGTAGTAACGGCAATTGCTATTACATTGGGAATGAAGAAGAGGCAATATTAATAGATGTTGGCATCTCTGCCAGGCAGGTTATGATGCGAATGAAGGATAAGGGCCTTGCCCCTGAAACGCTGAGGTCTGTTTTTATTTCGCACGAACACCGTGACCATGTAAGAGGTGTAAGGGTTTTGTGTAAGAAACTGGATATCCCTGCCTATTATTCTAAAAAAACTTATGAATCGGTTAATCGTACTTATCAATCTTTGGCTGCGAGGTTTTTTCAGCCGGGGATAAGCACCAGGGAGGGGGCTTTTACAATCTATCCGTTTCTGAAAAACCACGATGCCCGGGAACCCTGTTCATTCAGGGTAGAATACAAAGGGCTTAGTGTTGGTGTGTTTACCGATATTGGCGAGCCTTGCGGAAATGTTACAGCCGAACTCAGCAAATGCCACGCCCTTTTCCTGGAGTCCAATTACGATGAGGAGATGCTGTGGAACGGAACCTACCCAGCCCACCTGAAAAGGCGTGTTGCCTCCGGGATTGGGCATTTATCGAACAAACAGGCTTATGAATTATTGAATAAGTTTGCCAACCCCGGGTTGCAATGTATTTTTATGAGCCACCTGTCCGGGGAAAATAATACACCCGGCCATGCTTTTTCAGAACTGGAACCTTTGAAAGCAAGGTTCGATATAAAACTGGCAGGCCGGTATATGCCGAGTGAGGTATATGATTTATGGGCTGTTTAAAAGATTATTGCTTAATGCCTGTAGTGTTTTTTTCTTATTTACCTCAGCTACCAGCACCGAAATATTATACCTGCTTCCTCCATAAGAGATCATCCGGATAGGTATCCCGTCAAGGGCATTAAATACTTTTGAGGCAAATCCGCGCTCTTCCTTGATTATGTCGCCTACAATACATACAATCGACTGGTTTTTATCTATTTCTACTACCCCAAACCGGTTCAGGCCGCTGACTATCTCTTCAAGATGGCTGGTGTCGTCAATCGTTAAGGATACCGCTACCTCCGAAGTAGAGATCATATCAATCGGGGTTTTATACTGTTCGAATATATCGAATACCCGTTTCAGGAAACCATAGGCCATGAGCATTCGGTCCGACCTTATTTTTATTGCGGTAATCCCGTCTTTTGCAGCTACGGCTTTTATTCCTTCACCGTCTGTTTGCGATGTTATAATTGTGCCGCTATCGCTTGGTTTCATAGTATTCTTGAGGCGCACAGGGATATTTTGCTCCCTTGCCGGCAAAACAGTCTGGGGATGCAAAATTTTTGCGCCAAAGTAAGCCAACTCTGCAGCTTCGTAAAATGATAAACGTTCAATTTTTTTTGTATTCTCAACAAACCTGGGGTCATTGTTGTGGAAACCGTCAATGTCTGTCCATATCTGGATCTCTTCGGCACCGATTGCCGCACCGATCAATGAAGCGGTGTAGTCGCTCCCTCCCCGTTGAAGGTTGTCGACCTCCCCGTTGTGGTTACGGCAAATAAACCCCTGGGTAATATAATAGTCGGCCTTTGGATAGTTGCCTATTACCTTTTGGATATTGTTTTTGATAGCCTCCTGGTCGGCAGACTTTTCTTCATCAATACGCATAAAATCCAGTGCAGGCAGTAAAACAGTATCATGCTTGTTTTCCTGCATCATCAGTGTAAACAGACGGGTTGAAATTAATTCGCCCTGCGCTAAAATAGTGTTCTCCCCAACTATATCGAAATCTACTTCTAAGAAAGATTTTATTGTGTCAAAGCTTTCTTTAACAATCCTGGAACCCTGCTTTAAATTTTTTTCAGATTTAAACAACCCTGAAACGACCTTTTCATATTTCTGTTCCAGGTTTTTTATAGTGCCTACTGCTGTATCTTTATCTTTTTTATACAACAATTCCGATATTTCAACTAAAGAATTAGTTGTGCCTGACATGGCTGATAATACTATGATCTTTTTTTCTCCATCTGAGATTAAATTCATTACCGCCCTCATATTTTCAGGCGAGCCAACCGATGTCCCTCCAAATTTTAAAACTTTCATTTTTATATGCCTAGTAAAACTTTCTTTTAATGGGTGCAAATATGGAAAATTTTTATGAAGCAATAAAGCACCTGAATAGATATTCGGTTTTTATGTATAAATATCCTTTAAATACGGAGCAACGGTTATTTATTAATCCGTAAATGGCAAAAAGGTTGTTTTTCAAGGAAAAACATTCTTATTATTTTGTATAATGTTTAAATTTCGTATGTTTATAACATATTATTAGCTAATTGGAGAATATTATTATGTTGCTGGATAAAGTGGATAAGAAAATACTGAACATCATCCAAACAAATGGGCGGATTACCAATGCCGACCTGGCTAAGCAAGTCAACATGTCGCCACCACCTACACTCGAACGGGTAAAAAAGCTGGAAAAAAACGGGGTTATTAAAAAATATGTAGCTCTGCTTGACCCGGCTGCAGTGGGTATCGGGACTTACACATTTGTTGAGATTACCCTTGCCCGCCATGGCAGCGATGTGGTTAAAAAATTTATTGATGCAATTAAGGGCATTGATGAAGTGATGGAGTGCCACCATATTACCGGCGATGCCGATTTCCTGTTAAAGATAGCCGTGGGAAACATATCGGCCTATGAAAAACTTTTGCTGAATAAATTGACTAATCTGCCGCAAATCCGGCATTTAAAAACCATGGTGGTTTTATCGACCATGAAAGATGAAACATCATTTAAAATAGGAGGGGGAAGCAATGAAAACTAACGAAGACAAAGATTTCAATTATTGGATTGAAAAAGGGAAGGAGATGGTTGCCGAACGCCGGCAGCGTATTGCCCGTGCCAAGAAGTGGAAGTTTGATACAGTGGCAACCCATGGGCTATACGATTTAAACCAGGCTCTCACGTGGAACAACGGGTCGATTATGGAACCGGCCTACCTGACGCCTGCCCAGGCTTACCTGAACAGTGCCGAAATGGAGGTTGCGCTTTCTTACCAAATGCCCAACTGGTGTTATTCGCGAATAGCCAACCCCTCCAGTTTCTTCCTGGAAGAGGCTTCGGCACTATTGGAGACTTATGGCAGCGATATACAGGGAACCTGCCTTGCAACGGCAAGCGGCATTAGTGCCATCCGTACTGCCACCGACCCCTTCCTGGTGAAGGATGGCAATTTCCCAAAGCCAAACATTGTTTCTTCTGCAAAAGTATATGGCGGGACATTCCAGCAATTCCGGGTACGGAGGCACATTGAGCAGGGGATTGAGGTCAGGTGGGTTAAAGAACCCGAAAACCTGGGAGAGTGGGCATCCATGATTGATGAAAATACCCGGTTTGTTTATGGAGAATTCCCGTCAAACCCATCGGTTGCTATTTTCGACATCAGTGAAGTGGCAAAGCTGGCACACGAAAACGGTATACCTTTAATTGTTGACTCAACATGTGCTTCGCCCGTATTAACAAGGCCACTCACCCTGGGTGCTGATATTGTTGTCCATTCGGCCTCGAAGGTAATCAGTGGTAGTGGTACTTCCATCATAGGGTTTGTTATTTCGAAGATGAATATTACCAGTAAGATCGGTACTGACGAGATGAAAGAGGATTTTGCTGCGTGGGCGAAATTCTGGCCTTTCCGCGACAACGGGCCGGCACTACACTCTATGGCAGCAATCCTGACACTTAACGATATGCGGACTTTAAGGATGAGGATGGAACAAATGAGCAATAGCACTCTTGCGTTAGCTCGCTACCTGGAAAAACATCCGAAAATCGACAGGGTACATTATCCGGGGCTGGAATCGTACCCGGCATACAACCTGGCAAAAAAATATATGAAGCTTGTTGACAGCGGCGAAAATATGTTTGGATTTATGCTGGCCGTTGAAATCAAAGAGGATACCCCGGGTGCTTCAACCAACACACGTAAATTTTACGATGCCCTGCAACTGGCATGGCGTGCAGCCGACCTGGGGCGGGTAAAAACAGTTGCCACATTAAATGCCATATCAACCCACCAGCAGCAGGGCGAAGAAGGCCGTGCCCTGGCAGCGGTCAAACCAAATACATGCCGCATTGCGTGCGGGGTGGAGCATGTCGATGACATTATTGACGATATTGAACAGGCTTTGAGGAAGGTGTAATCCCTGATCTTTATTATTTTTTTAGCAGGCTCTTTTTATTTTGTTCATTTCTATTGAAAATCTTTTTTTCAATAGTTCTATTTTATTAGTTTTGAAACAAATACGGTTCTCGCAGATTCTCAGTTTAACGTTAAACAACTTTTATAAAAAAAACAGGATCGGTTAAATGACTATTGTTATGAAAAAAATAATCAGCCTTTTCATCCTAGTTACCTTTTCATCAGTATTTGTATCAGCACAATCTGATAAACGGAATGTAATTAAATTTTACCCTGCCAGCCCGTTTTTTGGAAAAACAACTTTAGGTTACGAAAGGGTTATCGATGAAAAAAAGTCAATCACTTTTAACATTGGGTTACCCACCGGTGTTAGTATTCAAAGTTACCTTTCGTCAAATATTTCGGAAGGGCTTGATGTCCATACAGGGAGGCTAAAAGGGTTCTTAATCATGCCCGGGTATAGAGCCAACCTTTCGAAAAAGGCTGCTCCTGTTGGGTTCTATGTCGAGCCTTATCTGAAATATGAGAAATTCACAATGAATCTGGGAGGAGAATTTATTGATAAAGAACAGGAACGGTTTGACTCCGACATCAATGGGACTTATTCAGGGTATGGCGCCGGTTTTCAGATTGGCGCCCAGTGGTTGGCCTTAGATATAATTTCATTTGATATTTCTTTTGGCCCGGAAGCAAAAATAGGCACAATGGATGTGTTGTGGGCTGACAAATCGGGCGAAGTTAACATTGGCGATGTTTACAATGACCTTGACGACTCGTTTGCCAAAACTCCGATTATTGGCGGTAAGATGGAGTTAACCAAAGGGGCTGATTATGTAAAGGTCAGGATACCGAGGCAATTCATACCCGGGCTGAGGGTTGCTTTTTCATTGGGCATTGCATTTTAACCCGGCTGACCGATAGTAGTCTTTAGAGGTTTCCTTAAGAATAAGTTGTCTTGGAAAAGAATATAAATCAAAAGCATATCCTGGTCTCTGTAATAAACGACCTCGCGACCGACAACCGTGTACATAAAGTTTGTACGACATTGGCCGAAATGGGGTTTGCCGTTACCCTGGTTGGGCGTAAACTGCCAGGCAGCCTGCCTCTCAACGAAAGGCCGTATTCAACCGTTCGGATGAGGCTCGTTTTCAATAAGGGTGCGCTTTTTTATGCCGAATACAACCTCAGGCTGTTTTTCCTGCTTTTCTTTTCGGGGTTTGACATACTCCTTTCCAATGACCTTGATACCTTGCTGGCCAATTTTACCGCCGCCAGGATAAAAAATAAACCGCTTGTGTTTGATAGCCACGAATATTTTACCGGGGTGCCGGAACTAATAAACAGGCCACGCACCCGGCAGGCCTGGAAAAAGATCGAAAAAAAAATTATCCCGCAACTTAAATATGCTTACACTGTTTGCGACTCAATTGCCCGGCTTTATTATGAAGAGTATGGTGTACGATTCAGTGTGGTGAGGAATGTCCCTAAAAGGCGTGGTGAATCGACAACCCCAAACGAAGAAATCTTAGGCGTGGGGGGAAAGGTCGTCCTGTACCAGGGTGCATTAAATATTGGCCGTGGATTGCCCCAGGTAATTGAAGCTATGCAGTATGTAAATGATGCTGCCCTGGTTATTGCCGGGGATGGCGATATTGCTTCGGAGCTGAAGGCATTGGTTGGCAAATTATCATTAAACGGGAAAGTGCGTTTCACGGGGCGCCTTCCTATGGAAAAAGTCAGGCACCTCACTGCCCAGGCACACCTGGGGCTTTCTATTGAAGAAGACCTTGGGCTTAATTACCGGTATGCCCTTCCGAATAAGCTGTTTGATTATATTCAGGCAAAAGTCCCGGTGCTGGTTACCAACCTGCCCGAAATGGCGAAAATTGTGAATGGCTACCAGATTGGCTTAGTTACCGATACACTCGAACCAAAGAAACTGGCAGGGATAATAAACAGTGCTTTAACTGACAATGCCTTAAGAAAAACCTGGGAAACAAACCTGGAAAAAGCCTCTGGGGAGTTAACCTGGGAAAATGAAGAAAATATTATTCAAAATATTTTTAAAGGTCTTTGACAGTTAAGGCACAAAATGAAGTTGTTTAAAGTTGAAGGGGGTTTTGCTTATTACCCATTCCTCTTTTCATCCATCAGCATGTCAAAATCCACAATTGCCTCTTTTTCTGCCGAGTCCTGAATAGCCATATCTTTGCAAACCAGCGTACGGGCTTTGTGTTTTTCAAGTAATGCATAGTCGTGCGAAGCCATTACAATGGTTTTCCCGGCTTTATTCAGCTCAAGCAGAAGGTTCAAAATCTCTTCGGAAGTTTCGGGGTCGAGGTTGCCGGTTGGTTCATCGGCAAGGATAATCGGCGGGTCGTTCAGTATTGCACGTGCAATAACAATACGTTGCTGCTCGCCCCCGGATAACTGATGGGGCATTTTGTTCATTTGCGAAGCCATATTGACCCTGCCCAGAACTTCCCGTATCCTGTTTTTAACCGCCTCCCCCTGCTTCCAGCCGGTGGCTTTCAAAACAAATTCCAGGTTACTGTAAATGTTCCTGTCGGACAATAGCCTGAAGTCCTGGAAAACAACTCCCAACTTCCGGCGTAAATAAGCAGTATCTGTATGTTTTATTCTCTTCAAACTAAAACCTGCGACCTTCCCTTCTCCCTGTATCAATGGTATCTCGGCATTCAGTGTTTTGATTAAACTGGTTTTTCCACTTCCTACTCTACCGATTACATATACAAATTCGCCTTCCAAAATTCTCAGGTTTATACCTGTAAGTACCAAATTCTCTCTTTGGTAAATATTCGCGTCTATTAACTCTATGATAGGATTCTCTGCCATAATAATATGCAAAACTAATTATTTAACCATTCAAATGGTTTTATGCCCCCTAAAATAATAATGACAAAATAATAATTTACAGAAATCGTTTTACACTCAAGGTTATTTCTTGACTCTTTTTGTAAAAATACAGCCGTTCAGATAATAAATAAAAGAAATAAACAGTTTTTTGTTAAGAACTAAGGAGTAAATCAGGCATCCGGCGAAGCCAATATTGTTAATTTAGTCTGGAAATATTAGCCGGCGAAACGAGCATGAATATCTAAATTCCTTTGAATTTCGGGGTAAAAAAGATTTAAACAGATGAAAACGAACAAACTTATTCTTTTACTAATAGGGTTAACTTTATACAGCATCCATTCGGTTGCACAAAAAACGGAATATTTCCTCGATATTCAGGATGAGGTAAGAATTGCCAAAGAGCTTTTCAATAGTTCCAAGTATAATGCAGCGGTCATCTCTTTTGAAAAAATCCAGGCGCAAGTTGATAAAAGGTCTGAAATTTATTCGGAAGCTGAATATTACAAAGCATTGTCTGCTGTTAAGTCCGGCCTGTCGGCAGGGGGTAAAATGATGGATCGGTTTATTAGGGATTATCAGGAGAGCCCTTACCTCAACCAGGCAAAATTTAACCTTGCGGTTATCCAGTTCGATAAAAAAAGGTATCCCCTGGCCATACGCAGCCTGAAGGCTGTCGATAAGAGTGAATTAACGGAAAGGGAACTGTACCTATACCATTATCAGTTGGGGTATTCGTATCTGATGACGGATAACCGTGAAAAAGCTATGGCGGAATTTTACCTGATTAAAGATAAAAACAGTTTGTACAGCAAGCCTGCAAGTTATTACTGGGCACACATCAACTACCTTGACGGGAATTATGAGTCGGCACTCAGGGAGTTTTCAAAATTAAACGGCGACCCCACTTATTCAAGGGTTATCCCGCTATATGTGAGCCATATATACTATAAACAGGGGAAATATGATGAAATTATTAATTATACGGTGCCGATAATAGGGCAGGTTGAGGAGTCGCACAAAGCCGAGCTTTCAAAAATTGTCGGAGACTCGTACTTTCATTTAAAAGAATTTGCAAAAGCAATACCGTACCTCGAAACCTACTATCAATCAGGGGGGTTGAAGTCGCGCGAAGATAATTACCTCCTGGGTTATTGTTATTATAGTACCGGAGAATATGCCAAATCGGTACCATACCTCGAAAAGGCATCGAAAGGGAATGACGAACTGGCACAGAATGCGTACTACCACTTGGCCGGCAGCTATATAAAGACTGGCCGGAAAGAGAAAGCCCGGGTTGCTTTTGAGGCTGCCTCGGAACTCGATTTTGACCCCAGGATCAAAGAAGACGCCTTGTTTAATTATGCAAAGATAACCTATGAACTATCCTATTCGCCTTTCAATGAAACTATTAAAGCATTTGATAAATACATCGCATTGTACCCCAGTTCTGAAAGGAACAGCATGGCATACCAGTACCTTGTGCAGGTGTTTATGGTAACCAAAAATTATAAAGATGCCATAAACTCTATCGAAAAGATAAAGGTGAGGAATACAGCGATAAACAAAGCCTACCAGCGGGTTACATTTTATCGTGGGTTAGAACTATTCAACAACTTAAAGTACAACCGCGCTATCGAAAATTTTGACAAGTCGTTGGAAAACAGCTTTGCCGACAGGGAGTTAAAAGCCCGTGCCATTTACTGGAAAGCAGAAGCACTGTACCGTTTGGGAGATTACAACAGGGCAATTAACGAATACAATACTTTCCTGCTGACACCCGGAGCCTTTTCGCTCCCCGAGTACCGCGATGCTCATTACAACCTTGCTTACTCATATTTTAAGCTGGAAGACTATGACGCTGCAAAATCGCATTTCAGGAAGTTCTTAAGTGCCGGGCAAGGCAAACGGAGTGCAAAGATAGCCGATGCACTCAACAGGGTTGGCGACTGCTTCTTTATATCCCGGGATTATGACGAAGCGGTAAAGAATTACAAAAAGGCTTTCGACATGAAAATGTACGACCCCGATTATTCACTGTTTCAAATCGCATTTTGTGAAGGCTTAAAAGGAGCACAGCAAACTAAAATATCACAATTGAGGAAACTTTTAAATGATTACCCGGAGTCGGCTTACCGCGATGATGCCTTGTTCGAACTTGGCAGGGCAAATGAACGGATTAACCAGCCTGGCGAGGCTGCCAGGCAATACAAAGAAATTATCCACAAGTTTAAAAATAGTTCATATCATAAAAAAGCACTCCTTCAATTGGGTTTAATCAGCTATAATGCCGGTAACTTTAAAGAATCGCTTAGGTATTACAAAAACCTGGTTGAGAATTTCCCCAATACCGAAGAGGCAAAATCCGCCTTAACCGGTATCAAAAACAACTATGTGGAATTAAACGATGTGGAAGCATATTTCGCCTACACACGCCAACTGGGGAGTGGCGTAGCGGTAACAGCCTCCGAGCAGGACATGCTTATTTACCAGGCTGCCGAAAAACTTTTTATGGCAGGCAGTAAAAACGCAGCAGTCCAATTCAAAAAGTACCTGGAGCAATTCCCTTACGGGGCTTATGTTTTAAATGCCCATTTTTACCTGGCGGAAGCATTGTACGGAAGCGGGAAGTATGCAGAGTCGTTGAGCCACTATATGTATGTGGCCAGCCGCCCCGACAATATTTTTAGTGAAACAGCTGTTGCAAAGGCGGCAGAACTAACCTTTAATGCACAGGACTACAGGAAGGCACTGGAACTGTTCGGCAGGTTAAAGGCAATATCCAACAACAAATGGAATAAGCTGAAAGCCGATGCCGGAATGATGAAGTGTAATTTCGAACTGGGGCAATTCAAAGATGCCATTGAGGCGGCTGCTAAAGTAAAAAAATCTGAAAAAGCCGGCGATGCACTCAACCGTGAAGCCGACTATATCATGGCTAAGTCGTATTACAACCTTGATAACTTCAGCCAGGCGTTGCCGGAATTGAAAAAACTGGCAGTGGAAACAAAATCAGAACAAGGGGCGGAAGCAAAATACCTTATCTCGGAGATTTATTATTTACAGAAAAAGATGGATTCAGCAGAAAAAGGGATAATGGATTTTATTTCGATGGGGACACCCCATTTATACTGGCTGGGTAAGAGTTTCCTGTTATTATCAGATATTTACCAGGCAAAAGGGGACGATTTCCAGGCAAAGCATACTTTAAAAAGTGTAGTTGAGAACTATGGAGAACCCAATGACGGAATTATTGCCGAAGCATCCCGGAAACTGGCGGTAATAGAGGCAAAAGAAGCATCCGAGCAAAAAAAGGCAAAAGTAAATCCCACAGAAATAAACCTAAACCATCAATAGATCATTTTTAATATTCAGGATATGAAACGAAAGCATTCAAAATATATTTTAACATTACTGGCCACCCTGATTTGTACGGTGGTTTTCGCCCAACCCGATAGCCTGAGGAAAGAAGTAGAAGTGGTGAAAGCCTATAAACCCAGCGTTTCGGATGCATATAAAATTAATAATATTCCTAAAATTGAAGAAGCACGGCATCAAAAGCCGACATTCGATTATTCTATTTTCAGCCAGCCTGTATTCTCAACCTTTTCGGTGAATACGCTCCAGGCAGCAAAGATTACCGGGAAACCGAGTGAAGATACGGGGTTCGGGTTGTTACGGTTAGGTGCCGGGAACTACAGCAAGCCGTATATCGATTTTTTCTTCAACAACAATAAATCAAAAAACACTGTATTCGGGCTGCATTTTAAACACCTTTCATCGCACGGGAAAGTAAAACTCGAAGGAGGCGATAAAGTGAAAGCCCCATTCTCGGATAATTCGGCCGAAATGTTTGTAAAACGGTATTTCCGCAAGTCGGCACTTAAAGCCGGTTTATCGTTCTACAGGAATGCCTTTAATTATTACGGTTATCCGGAGCAGCCTGTCCCCTCCGTGTTGCTGGCCGGCAACCAGTCTGTCAACTTATTCAATACAAAACAGGCATTCTCAAAGGGAGCATTGAATATTAGCCTGGTGAATACCTCGAAATCTAAAAACAGGCCTACTTTTGGGTTCGACCTTAAATACCACTATTTTAGCACAAAGTCCGGCCAAACAGAACATCTGGGCGATTTTGCCTTCCATATAACCAAGCCCGTAAACAATATGACGGGTATACTTGATGCCGGAGGGAGTTTTTACCTTGCTGACAATATTATCAACCGGGCAACACTCTTAACCGGGCAAAGGCAACAGATGTGGATGTATGCCAAGCCTGCAATTTTTATGGAGAATGATTTTGCCAATTTCAAAGCGGGGGGGAATATATATTTTGTCCTCGACAAAGAGGATGAAGCCGTATTAAAATTTACCCCAAACGTGATTTTAAATATTACTCCCGTAGAAGGCATCCTGTCTATATTTGGAGGGGTTGATGGAAAATATGAAATGAATAATTACTCAAAAATTGCGTATTTAAATCCATTTGTAACCCCCGGACACGATGTGAAGAACAGTTTCCAACAGTTCCGGTTTTTTGGCGGGTTTGATGGGAAATTCAGTACTAAAACCAATTTCAAGATAGCTGCTGAATATACCATGGTTAAAGGCCAGCCCTTCTTTTACCTGGAAGAAAAGGCCCCTACTCCCCTGAGTTCAACAAACCTGGTTGTTTACAATGATTTTAAAATACTCTACGATAACATGAACCTGCTCAAGTTCAATGTGGAGGTTTTCCATGCCGCAACCGGCAATTTCAACCTGTTACTTACCGGCAATTATTATGTGTATGAGCCCGAAACTGAGGTTGAAGCATGGAATATGCCTGAGTTTGACGCCAAATTATCACTGGAGTATAAAGTTACCGAGCAGCTTGAAGTTTCATCCGATATCTATTTAATTGGGAAACGTACCGGATTAATTATTTATTCCCCATCGCGAATAACCGGCTCTGCCACACCATTAAAAAAAGCAATGACTCTGGATACGGTATTCGACCTCAATGTTAGCGGCACATACCACTTTAC
>UOEP01000134.1_pt1 | contig 18793 bp, 13 predicted proteins | sample 1989931 | NCBI WGS metagenome assembly UOEP01 (sample SAMEA4712198, study PRJEB27164) | hydrothermal vent metagenome | biome: marine basaltic hydrothermal vent biome; feature: marine hydrothermal vent; material: mineral | place: Pacific Ocean | collected 2011-06-14/2011-07-23 | depth 1691 m
TATGTTGTTAGATTAACAAATCTTTTGATACTTAACAAGATACATTAATTATAGTTAAACATAAAGTTTGGTATATTGATTTATGTCATACAAAAATTGATATAAATCAATTGAAGATTGAAGGGCTTTTTTTGATACAATTTGAATTTTATTCGCAACTACTTTTTAAATGTTATGTAATTTAATTATCATTGTAAAATGTAGAAAATCATAAACTTGAAGAAAGGGAATAACAAATGAGATTACGATTAGAATTATTATTAATCAGCTTTATCTTTATTACTGCTGCATGTGTAAAAAAGACCAAGCAAGAGACGAAAGTCAACATTGCCCCCATTGCTCATAAGATTTTGGTTGAGGAGGTAATTCAGGCCACCAGTTATACTTATGTGAAGGCTAAGGAAGATGGGATGGTAAAATGGATTGCTATTCCAAAAAGAGAGGTAGAGGTAGGTAAAACATATTATTACAACAATGCACTTGAAATGAATAATTTTGAGAGCAAAGACCTTAAACGGACATTTAAAAGCATTTATTTTGTCCAGGCATTAACAGAACAGGAGTCGCCAGGTGTTTTGAATAATAATTCACCTCATAACAGCAAAAAAACAGAGTTAAAGAAAAAAGATTTGATTGCTCCGGTTGGTGGTGGCTTAACTATAGCCGGACTATACTCAGACAAAGATTCTTATGCCGGCAAAATCATCACCTTATCTGCAGAGGTGGTAAAAGTTAACAACGGCATTATGGGTAAAAACTGGATACATGTGCAGGATGGCTCCGGTGATCTTGATTCTAAAAACTTTGACCTCACTGTTACTACAAAGGATACCGTTAAAGTTGGCGACAAGGTTACTGTAACCGGCAAACTGGCTTTAAATAAAGATTTTGGGGTAGGATATGTTTACACGGTTATTGTTGAGGATGCAAAACTTAGTAAATAAAAGTTTAAAGGGAATCGCTTATTCCATCTGTTATTCCTGTTTATAACACCAGGCAGCAAAAATATAAGGGCCTTTCGAGATGAAAGGCCCTTATATTTTTCAGGCAAGGTTTAGGCAGCTTCTTAGAAACTGTTTACTGATATGCCTGATCATTGGCATCATCCTTTCCGTACCTATTCTGTTTGATGAGCCTTTAAAATGAATCTCCTGTTGGCAATGTATGCGCCACTGATAACAATTACAACCACAACAAGTGCAATATAAACACCATTGGGAATTGGCGGAGGGTCGCCTTGCCCGTAAGAGTGAAGCCCCGACAAATAGTAGTTAACCCCAAAATAGGTCATTAAAACTGAACTAATACTTATCAATGCTGCTGTACTTAAAGCAAACTGGCCTCTAAATCCGGTGATTTTCCGCATGTGGAGGGCAAATGTATAAACAAGGATTGTTATCAGGCTCCAGGTTTCTTTTGGATCCCAGCCCCAGTAACGCCCCCATGATTCATTAGCCCAGACAGCCCCTAGGAAAGAACCGATAGTCATCATAAATAAACCAATGATAAGTGTTACCTCAATAATATAACACATCTCCTTTATGGTCAGATTTAATTTTTGCTCATTCCCCCTATTCCTGAAGATCATCAGGTTCAGGTTCAGAAAACCCAATAATGCACCTAATGCCAGGAAACCATAGCTTGCTGTAATAATGGCAACATGGACAATTAACCAATAAGATTTTAAAACCGGGACAAGGTTGGTAATTTCCGGGTTCATCCAACTCATTCCCGCTACAAAAAGAGCCAATGATGCAAGCACAGTGGTTGCCGCTAAAGTAATTGGTGACCTCTTCATAAAAATCAAGCCTGACAGCAGAGTAGCCCATCCAACATATATCATTGATTCATAACCGTTGCTCCAGGGCGCGTGCCCTGCAATATACCAACGTATCCCTAACCCGGCTGTATGTGCGAGGAATAACAGGATGATTATTCCGGTCACAACCCTGATTGGAATCTTCAAACTCACCCCCGGCTTGAAAATCTTCACAAAGTGGATAATCAATAATATCAAACCTGCAATGATGTAATACATAGCAAGCTTACTGAAAATATTCAGATTGTTATAGAATACCTCCAGTTTCACTTTGTTTTCTGACGGGATTACCTTTTTGCCGTATTTATGTTGGAATTCTTTGATCTGAGACAGGTAAAAATCGGCTAATTTATAATCGCCGGTTTGTTCAGCTTCGTATAATGCAGTATAATATTTAGGGAAGGCTTCTTTGATAAATGTTGCATCCTCTCCTTTCACATATTTTGTGGCTTCTCTTGCTGTTACCCATTTGTGGTAGGTATCGCCCGGAACAGGGAATACTTTCATAAAACTACCGTTAAAAACCTGCATTAACACATTGACCCGTTCGTCAACATTCATTACTTCCTTGTCGAGCTTATTCCGGCCGACAGGTTTCTTTTGATAAGCTTCATTGACCATCTCCCGTAAAAGATACCCTCCGTGGTTACGTTCTTTAACCAGGTCGTTAAATGATGCAAACTTGCCTTTAATGCCAAGTGATTTCCTAAGGTCGGAGTGTGAGACCTTTAGTATTGGGATTGAATACCACTTAGAAGGATTTGAAGTCATATCAAGCAAGACATGGGTAGGCGACATGTTATTAAAACTATTCTTCCGGGTTAGTTTTCGAACGATCTTAGAGGCTAACGAGTTTATTGGCTTTATCCTGCCCTGGTTATCCTGTACCAGGAGTTCGCCAAAAGCTTTAATCTGGGCTTTTTCAATATTAAGAGGTTTCATTCCTGAGGAACCCCCTTGTGCATTCGACACAGTGCAAAAACCTGAGAATGCAAGAATAAGCAAGAAGCTATTTAAATGTTTCATCTTCAGTTTAGCAAGTTTCCGCATGGTTTGCCTAAAATGGCTATTTTTATTTAGGAGGGTTAATATCATCCCAATTGTCATCAGAAGGTATCCGAGGTAAGTGATAAATGTCCCCCAGAAGTCATTATTCACAGATAATATTGTCCCTTTTTCATCTTTTGTATAAGATGATTGAAAGAAACGGAACCCCCTGTATTTTAATATATTATTCATAAAAATCCGGAATGGCATTTCCAGGTTCTTCGATGGGTCAATTAATGTAACTTCACTTGCAAAAGAAGACGGGCTGTTAGACCCCGGATACCTTTCCAGTTGGAAATCATGCAAATGAATAGAGAATGGAAGAGGGATTATTTTGGCACCATAGCTTATCTTTAAACGAATCCCGCCTTTTTCAAAGATGGTTTGGGTGCCTACATAACCATCTTTCCCTTTTATAATAAGTTCTTTTTTATAACCATCGATAGTAAGTCCGAGCCGGATCGCATCCCATGCCCCGGATTGCGGTGATTCTACTTTGCTCAACACGACATTCCCTTTTCTTAATGCCTTTCTTATCAGGAAATTATAATCTCCTATCCGATACATAATATTTGTTTGGACCTGATGCCTGGCATCAGGGGGCAGTTTCAATTCCTGGACATCTCTGATCCCGACCCGGGTTATAGTATCGTGTGCAATAACATTTATGCCATCTTTCCCCACTGTAAACATCACTGCCGAAGGCAAATCGGCCCAACCATAGGTAAAAGTATAGCTACCCAGTTCTTTTTGTATACCCTCATAGAGGATAAAATCCATTCTTCCCGTATGTGGGCCGGAACTTATTATACTCAATACCGGAGCCCCGTTTATATCTTCAACCAATGTTTCTTTTACATTTTCTGCAAAATCAATCAATTTAAGTTCCACAGAGTGCCCGTCAATATGAAAAGGCCGGGAATATTTATTATGGGTATTTTGTGAAAACTTAACCTCATCTTCAAACTTAATTGTAGAGTGGCTTCCGGTGGCTTCCAACTGTATAAATGTTGCATCGGAAATAATCTCATTTTTTGTTTCCCCTTCTGCCAAAATAAGAGTCCCTTCATAACCAAAATACCTGGTAATGCCTGCACCAATAAGTATCACTAAAAAAGCGATATGAAATAACAAGATGCTCCATTTCTTTTTGGTGACGAGTTTGTATTTAAACATACTCCCTATAAGGTTTACTGCAAGCAGCAGGTATAAAATCTCCATCCAACGGGAGTTGTAGACTAAAATTTTTGCCGTAGTTGCACCATAGTCGTTCTCAATAAATGTAGCATAGCCGATTGATATTGCAAAGAAAACCAAAAGCAGGCCGGTGAAAAACATGGAGAATACGAATGATATTACTTTTTTCATGATGTTAACGTTTCTTAAAGGAATTAATATCAACGACTTAGAAATCGGATTAAGGTATTCAACAGGTATTATAGTTAAAAAAACTCCTTTGTTTTAAATTTAAAACAAAGGAGTTTTAATTTTAGCTATTAAATAAAGAATCTACTTTTTAGTTGGGTCAGAATGTGCAATCTTAGCCGCATACTCGGCAAAGTTGAATTCTTTGTAATGCGGGCTTTCCTCGTTATGGCATTTTTTACATACCTTTTCATCTGGCATTATCAATCCTTTTGATGCCCTCAATTCCGCATTCTTCATAACTGCAGATGATTTATAAGCACTCCCAGGCCCGTGGCATGATTCACAAGATACCCCTTCTTTAACCGTAATTGTCGCTATTAAACTGGGGTCGACACCGGCTGCCGTAGAATGGCATTTTAAACATTTGGGGTCTTTTGCTTCTTCAGCACTCAAAACGGACATTGCCTTGGCATGAGGACTGGCAGCCCATTTGTTATACTGCTCCCCTTTTGTTGCTTTGTTATGGCACATTTTACATTTGGCAGCCCCGACGTACTTAAAGTCTTGAGCCACAACTGCCGAACAGAGGAAAACTGCCATACCCAATAAAAACATTAATTTTTTGTAATTCATAGTAATTGTTGTTATTAAAGATTATAATTAGTTGCTGAAAAACAACTGTTTAAACCACTATTCCCACATAGGAATCTTACTAATTTTAAATGCTTTAAAAGTGCATAAAATTTTTTATTTTATCAAAGAAAAATCCTGTATTTTCTTTGATACCGATGTATTTTTTTTCAGCATGGCAACCGGTATTGCAGTACCCCCTTTTTCCCTTCTTTTTTAATTTATTGATATTTAACCTGAATAAAAGGCGGTAATATTATGGGAGCAGTATCCTCACCCTCCTGTTATCGTTGTATTCAAGTAACATTACCTGGTATCCCATGGCTTTCAAACTTTCAAATATTTTTTTCCCTTCCCTTTTATTTGTAAATGGGCCAACCTGATATTTATACAGGTTATTCTCCGGCTGGTTAATGATTCCGTATTTCGAGAATTTAGCCACCACATCAACCATCCTTTTATTTATATTAACCGGTTTTATAGAAGTATAAAACTGGACCCTGTAATTCACTCCTTTTATATCGGGCTGCGGCACATTGTATTTTGGAGTTTTCTTAGCAGCCGGTTTTTCCCGGGTAGTACCGGCCTTCCTTGCCGCAGGTGTTTCTACAGAAGCACCTTTACCACTAAGTGTATCTGTTTTCTTCGGAATTGATAACGGTTTCCTGGCTGTAAGTGTAGTCCTGCGGACTGGCTTGGGTTTAACTACGTTTGGGGCATCCCGGGAATATTTCCTCTCGGCATGGCACCCTGTATTACAGGAGCCCCCATTCCCCTCAACTTTAAACTTCACAGGCATTTCCCAATTCCCAAATCTGACTTTATCTGCGATAAGGTGTTTATTAACCGAGCCATGTACATTATGGCATAAATTACAATTGCGCGCATTCGCCCCTTTTAAATGAAAAAAATGCAGGTTCTCATTCCCATTCCTGAAATTAGTATCTGTGGTTCCATATTCATTATCCATTAAACCTGAATCATGGCAACTGAAACATAATTCAAAATCTTCACTGTTCCCATTCGTATACCGCCCGGAAGGGAAAGGCTCAACCAGTAATAAAGGATTGTTTGAAGCATGTGGGTTATGGCAAACAACACATCCGTCATTTTCAATTGCCCCATGTACAGAATTCCCTTTTTTTAGCATCTTATTTATATTTGGAATGGTCCGGGTTTGTGTTTTAATGGTTTTATTATGGCATTCCAGGCAGAGTTCCTTCTCCTCGCGCAATAAGAACTTATCAAAGTTGGAGGCATGTGGCGAATGGCAATTGGCACATCCCTTCGCATCATTAATAATTCCATGGACCACAGAAGAGTTTTCGATCTTTGCCTGGATTTCATCATGGCATTCAAAGCATAAACCGGGCATTTTGCTGATCAATAATTTTTTATTATCAGAGCTGTGGGTTTCATGGCAGTTTGCACAATCATCGTCAAAAGGAGGGTGCAGGTTCTTTAAACCGGCTTCCAGTTTTACTTTTGCATGGCAATCCATGCACAGCTTAGGTTTCTCTTCTTTTAGATAGTTTGAAAAGTCCGATTGGTGCGGGTCGTGGCAGAGCTGGCAATTCCCTTCTTCAACAGGTTTATGTTTTATCCTTTTATTAGTCATATCCAGGTCATGGCACTCGGCGCATAATGCTGATGGCGGGGCATTTACCAATAATGATTTATTAGCTGAACCGTGAGGGGAGTGGCATATCAGGCATTCTCCCTCTTCGGCAGGGGGGTGTATATGTTTTTTTGTATTCTCATCGTGGCAGATAAAGCACAAATCAGGCATTTTCTCGCTTAAAGAGAACCCTTTAACACCTGCCTGCGGATGTTTATCCCCGTTGGGGACGTGGCAATTATCACAGGCATCTTCAGCAGCAGCATGGACAACAGGTTGTTTAATTAAATTAGCATGGCAATCGGTACAACTCTTCCCGGCAACATCGGTTTGGCAAAAAGACTTATAATTAAAATAAAAAATCAGTATGGGCAAAATAAGCAGCAACTTTTTCATAATACAAATTATTAAAATTTCCTTGCTAATTGTAGATAGGCACCTTTAAAATCGATCTTATCACCTAAATAATCGCGTTTATATACTTCAATGCCTATGCTGACAAATAATTTCCGGAAAACGGTTTTAAACTCAGAGCGCCCTATCAACAGGTTCAAATCAATTCCTTCACCTTTCTGTTTTCGATAGGCAATGTTAAAATCAATTTTTGAACTTGGGCTAAAACGATATGTAATATTCCCTGACAGGTCGGAAAAGTTCCGGTCGGCATTCTCATCAAGTATCCGGTAATACCTGATATTCCCATTTAAGGAAAGAATAAGTTTATCCTTAACCTTACCCTGTATATTAAGGTAGTACCTTTTCATCCTATATGGAGTAATTGTGCTTAAATAGTTGTCAATTTCTATTCCTCCTTTTGCAAAACCGATGTCGATATTGCCACCGTACCTATATTGCGACAGGTAGTCTAAAACGAGGGAGTCGGTTAATTCAATATTCCTGTAATCCTGAGTGAATATCTGAGAATAAAGCCTTAAGAACCCGTTTAATATACTAATACTTCCATTAAATCTTTTAGAGACTGCATCATATTTATATGACCCTAATTGTGTGGCCATATAATCAACATAAACCGTAGTGCCGTTTGCAATCTGCCCTCCCGGCACCCTTTGAATTTCTATGAATTCGCCCCGTTCTATTAAAATATAATCAAACCCCGGGCGATAAATTGTAGTCCCGGTTTCGTCTTTTATTACAATCGTAGCCGGGTCAACCAATGGCCTGTCGATGACGGTAATATCCTCATCGGTCAATTCATACTCTTCGTTTACCACCTCCAATAATGTAGGCTCACTGTTCATATCGTTTGTTAAATAAAGATATTGGTAGGATAAACTTAACAGCCCGGTCGGTATTTTTTTAGTGTAAGTAATATTAACCCCTGTTGTATTCCTGAACTCCTGATAATACGTATGATTAGTGTTAATAGAACTATAATTGATACTTGTAGTTAAACTCTTAAAAAGATGATGATTTAAATTGGCAGATATTTTATTTAGGTTTAATTCCTGCCCTTCCTGATTAAGCGTATATAAATTATAAGCAGCATTAAAATTAAAGTTATAAGGCAATTTTAATGCTAAATTTTCAGTAAGGTTGAATATGTTAAAGTTATTATTGCCTTCCTGGCTGTTATTATTAACATTTGAACGGAAAAGGTACTTTTCTTTTGAGTCAAAATAAATTTCATTTTGCATGCTTATATCGGTTATCCTGTTTTTTATTTCAAGCTTACTGTAATCCTGCCTTAAAAAATTACTTTTAGAGAACCTGAATATATTTTTGTTTTTGGTCCCGAACGATTTTTTTATATTAAAATTTATATTTTCTTGTTCCAGCCGATATGAAAGGCCGGTTTCAATCTCTTTTTGATGCCACTTTGAATTCTCATAATTTATAGAAAAAGGGAGTGCCCTGGATCTAAGCATAAAAGTGCCTCCCCACCTTTTACCATTCGATTTTAAATTGGTTAATTTTTCCCGGTTACTATAACTTTCATTAAAATTGGAAAATGCGGTTAACGTAACCGGGCTGGTACTTAAAAAGGTTGTTTTTATGTTTGTGCTTTTTAAAGTCCTTATCTCAGAACGGTCGGGTACTACAATATAATTATCAACATTCGATTCGGGAGTATACTGTACACCAATATCAACTAACAAAAAGTTGGGGTGCCACACATAACTTTTTGTATTTAACAATACCCCCCCGGAGAAGTATGTGCTTTTCTGAAAGTCGGAGAAATCTTTTCTCGTTATATACTGCTCCCTGTACTGCCCTTTCATTTTAAATTCACCGGAAATAGCCATAAATCTCCATAATTTTTTTGGGTAACGACTAGCCTGTGCGATGCTATTGACCGAAGATAAAATAAGTATGATATATATAAATATCTTTTTCAATTTTCTAATACTCCTTAATTTAAAATATACCTGTCTTCCCCCCCGTGTGGATTATGGCATTCGGTGCAGTCGGCATCTTCAATATCTTCATGTACCTCGTTTCTAAAAACATTCTCCTTATTGTGGCAATAAAGGCATAACTCCTGCCCTTTACGAGAAAGCAGATTCTCAGTGCCCTCAATATGAGGAGAGTGGCACTCTAAACAAAACCCTCCTGCAACCGGGCCGTGTAAGAAATTAAATTGGCCCTTAAAATCATCATGGCACAGAAAGCAGGCTCCTTTTTTAATAAGGAACCTGTTCTCCCCTCCATGTGGATTATGGCAGGTTAAGCAATTGGTTTCTTCAGAGATATTGTGGAATAGGTTATCCCTGACCAGCTCCGGGTTATGGCAATAAAGACACAACTCTTCCCCATTTCGAACCAGTAACTTTCGTTCCTTGGCTTGATGCGGGTTATGGCAGGTTGTACAATATCCTCCCGCTACCGGGCCATGTAAAGCTTCAAAACTATTATTAAAATCATCGTGGCATTGAAAACAGAGCCCGGGTTGGGGTTGCAGAAGCTTGCCCATAGTACCCTGGTCATGGCAACTGGCACATTCCTTAGCCTTATAAGGTGCATGGAAAGAATATTCGGGAACCGGGCCTTGTCCCCGCAGAGACCGGTTTTGTGTACTATCTGTTGTTAACGAATCATTCGAAACCTGTAAATCCTGATCACCGGGGTTAGGGACACCATCGAAAAAGAATGATAAAGTTTTGTAATTATATTGAGTTGAACATGCGATTATAAAAATTAAAAAAATCAATAATGGGAAGTATTTTTTTTTTCGTTGAGGCATTTTACTGTAAACGATTATTTTAGTTCGATTGCACCATACACACTCACTTTATCCGGCCCGTATTGATTTGTAATAAAAATCAGGTATTTTAACAGGTAATCAGAATCAACATACTTCTGAAAATAGTTTAAATCATCATAATCAATAGCTATTCCGGCAGGAAGGTACATTCCACCAGGCCCCTGGTAAGTGCCGCCGAAAAACATAAGTAGCTGCCCCGCCTCATTAAATATCTGTGTATTCTCAAAGCCGGTATCAACTACATAAAGATTCGAGTCCCTGTCGACAGCTATCCCTTTCGGGCGTACAAATTGCCCGATGTTCCTGCCGTAACTCCCTACCGAGCTTAAATATTCTCCTTTGTGTGTATATTTTTTAATTTTAAAATCGCCAAAGTCTGTCACATACACTTTATTATCGTTAATAAATATATTGGTAGGCTGAAATAAGGCACCCTCTTCTCCTTCCCCTAGGTCGGGGAATGAATAAAGCAATTTATTCGGCGGGGCTTTTTCATACACGTCAATCTTATTATTCCTTATATTCGTCACCCATATTTTATTGTCGTAAACAAACACATCGGTCGGTTTGTAATCGCCTTCCTGCCCGAAAGCACTTACATACTCCCTCTCAGCATTAAATATTACAATCTGGCGCCGGTTGCCATCTGCAACATATAAAAAATCATCTTCATCAATAAAACAGTTTAAGGGCAATTTTAATTCACCTTTGCCTCCCGGGATAAAATAGTCAAAACTGTTTTTTTCAAAATCAATTACCTCCAATCCCCCAACATCAATGTCGCAAATATAAAGCTTGCCTTTATGTGTTTCTATTCCAAAAGGTTTTGAAATTACTTTTGGCTTATCCTCTCCAAAAACCGATTTGTTGAATTTCGATTGTTTGGTAGAAAAATCCAGTGAACTACTAAAACTGGTGAGGTACTGGATCCTTGCCGTATCCGGTGGAGACGGGTAGATTACAAGTGCTTTCTTGCTGGTTGAAGCTGTTTTAACCGTTGAGCATGAATAAAAAAGGTATGCCCCGGAAACCATAAATATAGTAAGCAAAAATAACCTGAAATTCATAATCATAAAGTTTATTGTAATTGTAAATATAGCATTTTAAACCTTAGAGGCTGTTTAAATTTTATCCTTTGGTTTGTTTCACACAATTTATAATGCCCTGTATTGTTGTTACCGGTTAAATAAATATTACACTTTAAAGATAAAATAAAAAGGGCGATCTTGAATCGCCCTTTTTATTTTATCTTAATCTTTAATAAATTTATTTGTTATGGCATGTTAAACAAAGTGCACTGCTGGCATTAGATTTCCTAAGGAAGTTCCCAATACCTGCTCCATTATGTACATCATGGCATGATGCACATTCCAGTTGCCCGGCAAATAACATATCGTCATTAATTGTACCCCCAAGGCCTGATGTTTGAGTTGTAGGGTCAAATAATCCTCCATCGTTTGTTGCCAAGGTAGCATCATAAGAAAACGAAATTGGGTGGTCGTTGCTTAAATCGGTCCCGATTAGCTCGCTCCCGGATATAAGCTCAGCCCCATTCGTTACATTCCCGTAATTTTCAACTGCAACAGTACCATCGTGGCAACTTAAGCATAATTTTGAGTTGCCGGCAGGTTGCCCGACAGTTGCATCTAATGTTGTAGAACTATAAGGGGTAAAAGTAGCTCCGGTAACCTGGTGGTTCCATAATGGAGCCCCGACTACATTCCCGTTTGCATTATGTGGTGTATGGCACACTATACAAATTTCGCCAGAAGAGTTCCAGCTTCTTCCACTGAAATCGTGGTCTGTACCGGTAATACCCTGCCCGAAACTAAACTGAGCCAGGCACGCAATAAAAAATAAGCTTAAAAATATGTGAGCTGATTTCATAATTTGTGGTTTTAAAAGTTTATTAAATAATTTTACACTAAACATCACAACAAATATGCCAGTTTTTGCAATTCGCTTATAATCAAGCACATAGTCAGTCCCGCAATCTATAGGTAGTACAATTATTGGAAATCACTATTAGTTGTCCCAATCTGATTCTGCTTTCTCCTACCGGCCTGCCTTGGATACAGGCGACTAAACCATTGAGAATCAATGCAGAAGGTACTATATTCTTAGGAATATCTAATCAATGATAAAAAAAACAGGAATACCCAGGAATTCATACTGGGTTATATGCCCCATACCGATTGGGTTATATGCCCCAGTATGGTGTAGAGTGAGGGCTTCACTCTGAGTGAAGCCCTCACTAAAAAGCCACTTACAATTTATATTTCTTCTTTTTGTAACGCAGGGTATCTCGTGAAATCCTTAAAAGTTTGGAAGCCAGGGTTTGATTATAACCGGCTTTAACAAGTGCTTTCTGAATTGCCTCCTTTTCAAGTTCTTCAAATGATATCCCTTCGTCAGGGATATCAAATAAATATGAGGTGCCTTTTAATTGATTTGGTGATTTACTAATCTTTTTATCATAAATCCCGGCAATCTCGGCGGGTAAACTACTCACCTGCAATGTATTGCCGGCTTCAAGGATAACAGCCCTTTCCATCACATTACGCAATTCCCTGACATTGCCGGGCCAGTTATACTGCATTAATATTTTTTCCACATAAGGGTCGATGGCAGTTACATTTTTCAGGAATGATTTATTAAAAAAAGAAAGGTAATAGTTTAACAACGGGGGGATATCTTCCCTCCTTTCACGGAGCGGAGGTATCTCGATCTGGAATACCTGCAACCGGTAATAAAGGTCTTCCCGGAAAGTCTTTCGTTCAATAGATTCTTTCAGGTTTTTATTGGTGGCAGCAATAATCCTAACGTTAACAGGGATATCCTTGGTGCCTCCCAACCGCCGGATCACCCGGTTTTCAAGTACACCCAGGAGTTTTACCTGGGTTGTATGGTTAATCTCCCCTATTTCATCAAGGAAAACCGTACCTCCTTCGGCAATTTCAAAAAAACCTTTTTTTAAAGCCTTTGCATCGGTAAAAGCCCCTTTCTCATGCCCAAAGAGTTCACTTTCCAGAAGGGTGTCGGGTAAAGAAGAACAGTTAACAGTAACAAAAGGCCTTGATCTACGATTACTCTCATTGTGTATAGCCCGGGAGAAAATATCTTTCCCCGTACCGCTTTCCCCTAATAATAATATTGTTGTTGCATCTGTTTTGGCAATCTTTTTTGAAATCTGGATGATCTGTTTGGTAACTACGGATTCATGGATAATATTATCGAAGGTAAACTCTTCTTTTTGTTGCCTGCGAAGTAAAAAAAGTTCGTTTTTGAAATTTATTTTTTCTGAGATATTATTAATCATCACATAAATTTCATCGAACGAGAATGGTTTCCTGATGTATTCCGAGGCACCTCTTTTCATAGCCTCAACTGCCACATCCACCGATTCGTAAGCAGTCATGAAAATAATGTTAGTATCCTCGTTTATCGATTTTAACCTGGGGATTAATTCCAGGCCCTGAATTCCCGGGAGATGATTATCAAGGAACACTATATCGGGGTATTGTTCTTCAAATATATCTAAACCTTCTTCACCCGACCCCGCAGTATAAGTCAGATAACCTTTTGCCCCCAATTTTTTCTCAAAAGACCAACAAATAAGTTTTTCATCATCAATTACTAATACCTTCAAGGGTTTCATTTGCATAGTTTTTAGTCTGTTAGCTATTATCAATCATAAATTAAAGGAGTAGGATATTCCTGTTATTTATACATCATCGAGGGGTAATAAGATGATGAAGGTACAACCCCCTCCCGGATTGTTTTCAACCCATATTTCCCCTTTATGCTTGTCAATTATATCTTTAACTATCGCTAATCCCAAACCTGTACCCTCGTTGCGTGTAGTAAAGAAAGGGTGGAAAATTTTCGATTTTATTTCTTCGGGTATCCCTTTCCCTGAATCACAAACAGAAATTGTCACCACTTTTTCAGGCGGGATATATTCTGTTTTAAATGTAACAGTCCCCTCTTTCTGAATTGATTGTATCGCATTTATCCCTAAGTTCAGGAATACATCTTCCATCTGCCCATGGTCAAACCTAAATACCGGGATATCTTCCTGCAATTCTTGTTTGAAAATAATTTCTTTGTTATGCGACTGGTTTTCAAGGAAGAACACAAGCGATTTAATTAATTCATTGATATCGCTTTCCTGAAAATTAACATCTTTTTGCCTGGAATATTTTAATAATTCTGTTATCGCCTGATTTACCCGGTTAGCCTGCCTTTGTACTTCCCCCAAAATGGATTTATTTTTCTCATCGGTAATTTCCGAATGAAGAATCTCGATAGCACTTGCTATTCCGGTTATAGGATTCCTGATCTCATGGGCCAGCCGTGAAGCCATTTCGCCTATTGTTGCTAGCTTGTAATTGTTCCTCAACTCATTTTTATGGAAAATCTGCAATTCATTTTGTGTGTTTTGAAAGTTGTCCAGCATTTTATTAAAACTTATCCCAAGCTCCCCGAATTCTTTTGTTTCAGGTATTGATAAGCGTTTATAAAAATTACCCTGATTTACCGAGTTAATAGTAGAATGGAACTCCTTTAACGCCTTTTTCACAAATTTATAGTGTATAAGTAAAATTATACCCCCAAGAATAAGTAACATCAGAGTTGTAAAGATCAAACTGAATTTCCTTGCGAAATTGACACTTCTTTTTGTTTTCCCCAACGAAAGGTCGACCACAATAGTACCAAGGTTTGTAACAGTAGAGGAGTGGCATTTGTTACAATCTTTTGAATTTTGCAACGGAATAAATGCCCTGGTAAAGTGGCCGTCCCCGGAATTAACGGTCTTTAAAACTATAGTGCTATTTGAAGATGTTCGGTCACTCTGGGGTAGAGAGTCGAGTATATCCGGATTTATCCCGGCAGGATAAACCAGCTTGTTATGTGAGCTTAATAAATAAGCATCTTTTATATTTTTGTTTTTTCTAATGCTGTCAAGTAAAGGGAAAATTATTTTCCCTTCGTTATGCCCCTGTGCATTATAGAACTGATCCTTAAATAAACCCAGTACAGCAATTACATTTTGTTCATGTTCTTCATGAATTATCTTGTTAAGCGAGTTATTAAAGATATAAAAAGCGAACAACGATATTGAAGAAAAGACTATTATCAGTGAAACAATAATCCTGGACCTGAAAGTATGCAGCTTTGTTTTCATTACTAAATATATTAATAACCATATCGCCGGTGCCTTTTGCCATGGCATGTCAAATAACAACGCCCTCTCCCATTTCCCAGGTCTTCATATTTAAGTTGCCCCATCAAAGGTTTCACAATGTCTAAATCAAAGTTGATTAAGTGAGAATTATTTGTTGAGTTCCCCTGTGAATAACTGATTCCATGTGGATCGTGGCAGGCATTGCATGGAGCCTGCACATTTTGAATATGCCTGCTATGCTTTTTAAATGAAGCATCGCTTAAAATCGAGGTGCGGCTGTGGCAACTATAACACAGTTCATAAGTAGATGACGATTCCTGTGTGTAATCTGCTGTCTCATACCTGTATTTTAATATCCTGGGGTATATTGACCCATGTGGCCCCGCCGGAGAATTGGAATCATTGCTTGCATGGCAATCAGTGCAATAAATAATACTGGATTCACTATATGGGGGGATTAAGCTGGGGGAGTTTGTGTTCTTGCCTGGCCCTACAACCGGATGGTATGACGGGTTGTCGAGGTCAAACTCCAACCTGGTATTATTTTGTTCAATCTGCCTTGTAGTTGAGCTTACCGAAAGGGCGTTATCTGCATGGCACTTGTAACAGAGCTCATATTCATTCGAAATAGGTTTAACCCATGAGCCATTTTGATTTACTCCTCCCACTCCGGCAAGTTTACCACTGGCATACGGAGCACTTGCCGATGCACTATTTGCAGCATGTGGGTTATGGCAGTCTTCACATTCAACATGGCTTGCAAACGATGTGGTTTCATTCGGATTATGGATTAAATTGTATCCTGCAACATCGTGCTTATACGGCTTGGCTAATTCGGATGCTATATCTTTTGATGGCTGGGCTACATTGCCGTTATGGCAATCCAAACAATTATTTTCTTCCAGGCTCGATTTTAAAAGTCGCTCTTTCCCTCCTGCGCTGTGGGGCTGATGGCAATTCTCACATGCATTTTGAGAAACGGTGGGAAAGGGTGTTTCAATATGTGCCCAGGGATTTGTCCCTGAGCCGTTCCAGGTTGCAGGAGAAGTACTGTGGCTCGAATTATTCCAGTATTGCATGTCGTGGCATTTCTTGCATAAATCGGAATATTCATTTGAAGCTACCAAAAATTTGCCATACATATTATTGTGGGCATTATGGCAGGAAGAGCATTGCACCTTACTGTTGACATCCAGGGTTGCAGGAAAAACGGGAGGGTACCTTAACTGCCCGTCGGATGTGGCAAGGGCTCCGTCAAAAACAAATGAAATAGGATGGTCGTCAGATAAATCGATCCCGAGATGGCCCCTGCTTCCTGCCGGCATTTTTGCCCCTGCGCCGTCAAAAATATCTGACGAAGAGCTCAATACATTCCCAAGGGCAACGGTTCCGTCATGGCACGACAGGCACAACAATGAAGAACCATCAGGCTGGCCGGTATTGGCGTTGAATGTGTTACTGATTGAGTTGTCGTAAATTGTATAAATCGCACTACTATTGTTCCTGTTCCATAAAGGGATTTGCGGGTTGCTATTGTGTGGGGTATGGCAAAAAACACAAACCTCTGTTTCAATTGTAGATTTTACCGACCCCGGCCCACTTACAGACAGATTGTGCTTTGTGTTAACAATAGGCTGCGAGTTAACAAAGGCAGGGATACCCAGGGAAATATATAAAAGTAAAGTAATATTTATCTTCATTCCAGATTTTTTAAATTTTAAAGCTGGATTATTTCAAAAATAATAAAAACTAAGAACCAAATCAATTTATTTTATTCTGTGACTACCAGTTGAAAAACCTGGACCCTTGAGTTATAACTATCTGCAACATAAATAAAATCGTTGTTATCAATATATAAACCAACAGGCATCCAAAACTCTTCATTGTCTCTTCCATGTGAACCAAAAACAGATAATAGCCTGCCGGTTTTGTCAAACACCTGTATATTATGAAACAAGGCATCCGCAATATATATATTCCCGTATGAATCTGTTGCAATGCCTTTAGGGCGTGCAAAATCGCCCAGGGCATCACCTGCCTCACCAAAAACAGATAATAACTCCCCTGTTTTATCAAATACCTGGATACGAAAATTCAGAGTGTCACATACATAAATTATGCCCAATTTATCAATCCATATAAAAGTAGGGAAGTTAAATTCACCCGGCCCTTTCCCTCGGTGCCCAATGTATTTAATTAACTCTCCTTTTTCATTAAATACCGAAATACGGTGAGCCCCGGTTTCTACTACCCATATCTCTTTGTTTACAATTGAATAAGCTATCCCTGTTGGTTTATCCAACGTTAATGTGTCATTTAAAACTTGCAATATATTATTGCCCGGAGTAAACCTGAATACTTTATTTAATTTAGAATCGGTAAAAAGAATCTCGTGGCCAGGTAAGAAGCAACTTCCAACTATTGACGGGAACCTGATATTCTTATCGTTCTTAAAACGGGTTATTTCACCCACCCCATTGAAAGCCTTAATAATTTTACCATTACCCTGGTCGCAAATCCACAATGAGTCCGGGGAGATTGCCAAAACTGTTACCGGCCTGATCAGGGCAAACTGCTTCCTCCCAAAAATCAGATTTGACAACCAATTTTTTTTTACAGTCTGCTTTGGGAATAAATTAGAGACCAAATTATTGTTTTCTTTATCCTTTTCCGACTCACGTGGGAACTGGCTGACCCACTTAATAGAATAAACTTTTTCAGGCTGGTTATTTGATCCTGTTGAGGACTCCTGCCCGGTTGTATAGTTTATTTGTAAAGTGATAATCCCTGTTAAAAGTATAAGCCTTGAAAAAAATTTTGGATTCGGCATTTCTATTTTTTTAGTTAAATCAAATCATCATGGTAAGCCAAAATTAATAAATTTAATAAACGTTGTGCCTGGCGTAATTTAATAAATCATTTTTTCCGGGATTTCCTTTGTACGGGAGAATTATTTATTGTGGCATGTTAAACATAACTTACTCCCCCTGTTTGACATACGGAGGTAATTGCTTTCGGAGTCGGCTAAATCAAAATGCACATTATGGCAGGAGAGGCATTCCATATTGCCATTTTCAAGTAAATCTTCTGCAATTGTGCCACCCAGCCCCGAAGACGTAATACTAGGGTCAAACAACCCCCGGTCGGACATTGCCAGGGCGGTACTATATTCAAATGAAATAGGATGGTCGTTACTTAAATCTGCCGAAGAGTTACTTAAATTACCAGGCATTATCCCATTGCTGCCATGGCTAACAGCCGCCATGCTCCCATCATGGCATGTAAGGCAAAGTTTCGAGGTGCCACTGGGCTGGCCGGGTAAAGCATCCATAGTTGAACTCGTATAAATATCGAAAAATATCTGTTTCTCATTTTGATCCCATAAGGGGGAATTATCTTTTTTCAAATTACTGCCATCGTTAACATGGCACAACAGGCAGGAGTTATCGCCATCTAACGACCTGCTGCCCAGGTAATGAGGGTTAGATTGCCTGTTTGTACCGGAAACAGTTAAAAAAAGCAGGACAAATACATTAATACATAAAATAATAAAAAATTTCATCTCCTTTTTTATTTCATAGAATCAAGACAGATTCTAATTACAATTTTATTGTAAAATGGCTTGAGATGAAATAGGGGAAAAGAGGAATATTGTGCATTAAAATCCTTAGTCAGGAACTCAGAAAATCTTAGAAGCTGTTTAAATTTTGTTTCTTAGAATTATTATAGTGTATTGTTTTGATACGTAGGAAAACGTATTTTGACCCATATTTCCTTGGCTTTTGGGAGCTAAAGAGGTTATTTAGGCAATGTATTTACATTCGTAGAACGACAAAAGCGAATGATAATTTGTATTTTACGAATTTATTCAGGCCTTTTAAATGTTTGCAAGATTAAATA
>UOEP01000081.1_pt1 | contig 18773 bp, 12 predicted proteins | sample 1989931 | NCBI WGS metagenome assembly UOEP01 (sample SAMEA4712198, study PRJEB27164) | hydrothermal vent metagenome | biome: marine basaltic hydrothermal vent biome; feature: marine hydrothermal vent; material: mineral | place: Pacific Ocean | collected 2011-06-14/2011-07-23 | depth 1691 m
ACCGACCAGGAAGCAGAACAGTTATCTTATGATATTGCAAAAAGGATACAGGATGAAATGACCTATCCGGGGCAGATAAAAATTACTGTCATAAGGGAGATTAGGGCAGTTAGTTTTGCGAAATAATGCTTCAAAGAGCCCATAAAAAAACCTCCCGGGATCCCGGGAGGTTTTTTTATGCCAATTCAAATTATTTAGTTAGTGAGGGCTTCACTTTAAGTAAAGCCCTCATTTTTGATATAAAACCTTGGCGTTCCCTGCGGCAGGAAGGTTTATTCCTTATTGGGTCTATTGGGTGTTTTAGATTCCTTTGAAAAATAAAAAAATTAAGGAATATCCAATTAAGGAATATCCAATTAAGGAATATCCAATAAGGAATGTAGAATCATCTGATCCGTTATTTGCCCAAATTGGATGTTATGATTTTTTTTAGTTCCATGATCTCATCTGCCTTTTCTTTATACCCCATCGAGTCGAAGGCTGCCTGCAACAATGAAATCAGTTTCATTACAAAAACCTTGTCGCTGCATCTTTCAAAATATTTGCGTTCCGGCTTATATTTCATTTTTTTCAGGTAGTACTCCAGTTCCTTCCTGCCTGTAATCGACCCCTTATTCGAAGGGTTGATGTAGAAAAGCATATCCGAATTTATTTTAAAACCGTGGGCTTTAATAGCAATATGCCGGTCGAAGTACCCCAATAACGGGTTTTTAGGGAAGTTTATAAAATAGATGGGTAAATCCAACCTCCGGGCAACAACCGTGTACAACATAGCCAGTGCTATAGGATGGCCTTTTTTCGTTTCAAGCACCTGGTTTAAAAAGAAATTTTGCGGTGAAGACAGATTGGCGTGGTTAACGGAGAAGCCATGCACATCGAAAAAAATGTGGTTTAAAACGGTTATTTTCTCCAGCGATGTAAGCGAATTGTTCAGTTCCAGCCAAACATCTTTCCGAATCTGCTCAATCTTTATTTCTATACTTGTAGCATTCAAATCCGGGTATTGGTACCTGTTTGTTATACTAAACCCTTCTACTAAATCAGGGTTTTTAAGCCCTATCCATTCAGCCATCTCCCTTTTAGTTTCTTTGAATTGAAGGTATTGTATCAGGTTTTCAATTCGTTGCTGGCAAATTTCGTCCAAACTTAATTCCCACATCTCTTCAAGAGCCGGTATAATTTTGGCATCTTCTTTTAAGAGTTCTTTTTCAACCATTTTGTAAACCGACATATCGGGGTCTTCAAGCAGGTGGATAAGTGCCTCTGTTTTCTTATTTTGTCTCACAACGTTTATATTTAATTAGTTATTTTTTTTAAAACTATATCAACGAGATTATCCATAACACCATAATAATCTTCGTTTGCTTCGTGGGTTACCCGGTTGGCTATAATGGCACAAACGGTAAGCGCCTGGTGCCCCAGCAACCTTGCGAGCCCGTAAATTGCCGAACTTTCCATTTCGTAATTAGTTATTTTTAAGCCTTCGAATTCAAACTGTTCAATCTGTTTATTCAGCCCGGGCACAGCCAGTGGTAACCTGATTACCCTTCCCTGCGGGCCGTAGAATCCGGGGGCCGAGATAGTTATCCCCTGTATGAATTCATGGGCGGGGAATTTTTGCAATAATTTATTTGATGCATTAACTGCATAAGGATTTGGCAAGCTGGCGTCCCAATTTGTAAAGCTTTTGAATTGCTTCTCAAAAACCAGGTCGGATACTGCCTCCCTGTTGGCATAAAAATTAAGCATCCCGTCAAACCCAAATGCTTTACGCGTAACAACCGGTGAATTAACAGGGATAGTTGCCTGGAGGCCCCCGGATGTGCCGATACGTATAAAATCCAGTTGCTTATGGGTTTTCTTAATCGTCCTTGTTTTCAGGTCGATATTTGCCAGGGCATCCAGTTCGTTTACCACAATATCAATATTGTCAGTGCCTATCCCGGTTGAAATTACCGATAACCTTTTCCCGTTATACACTCCTGTTTTTGTTACGAACTCCCTGTTTTTCGCACTAAATTCAACACCTTCGAATTTAGCTGCAATCATTTCAACCCTTCCGGGGTCGCCGACAAGGATAATTGTGTCGGAAATATTCTCCGGTTTAAGGTGAAGGTGGAAAATTGTACCGTCTTTATTTATTATAAGTTCAGAATCCTTAATCATTTCAACAACTTTTTATTGACAGGTCAAAAATATCCAAAAGAAGCCTAATAATCAACTAGTTATAGGGCAAGATATTAACAGTTAACAAAATATTTCAGGATAGGCCTGTTAATATGTGGTAGTTATTTATTTATCTTGTACATTTGTCAGTATAATAAATTCTAAAATATAAGTTATGAAATTCAACTTAAAAAGTTCCTACCTTGTTATTGCAGTATCAATACTGATAGTATTGTTATTGTTTGGCAATAAGATGTTTATGATCATAGAGGCAGGAGAACGCGGCGTTATCTTCCGGCCTTATACCACCGGCCTCGACAGAGATAATATTTATGGCGAAGGATTCCATGTTATAGCACCATGGAACGATATGTATATATATAATGTAAAGGAGCAGCAAAGGGAAGAAACAATGGATGTACTGGATAAAAACGGGCTTAACATCAATATGGATGTAACCGTCCGTTTTAACCCGACTTTTGATAAGATAGGTTATCTGCACCAACAATTCGGGTCCAATTTTATCAATGTCCTTGTGGTGCCGGAAGTACGTTCCTCGGTGCGCCAGGTTGCAGGGCGCTATACTGCCGAAGAAATCTACTCAACAAAAAGGAACGAAGTGGAGAGTGCAATTATTACTGAGACCCAAAAGGTGCTCGAGGCAAATTTTATTTCTATGAGGGCATTGCTCATACGGTCAATAAATCTTCCTGATCAAATAAAAACAGCCATTGAAGATAAACTTAAAACAGAACAGGAAGCCCTTGCTTATAGATTCCGGCTCGACCGCGAAAAATCGGAAGCCCAGAGAAAGAGGCTTGAGGCACAGGGCATTTCGGATTTCAACCGGATTATCAGTGCCAGCTTAACCGACAAGATACTTCAGCAGAGAGGTATTGAAGCCACACTTGAACTTGCCAAATCTGCTAACACTAAGGTAGTAGTTATTGGAAGCGGGAAAGATGGGTTGCCGCTTATTTTGGGCAATAATTAAATATTTTGTTTAAAATTATAGAGTTGAATGCGGGGGCATTGTTGAACTGAGGATACTTTTTTCAGGGGAAGCCCGGGTAGCTCTTTTGAATAAACTGTAAGGGGGGGGACTACTATGGAAAATAATACAAATGAAAACACGCCACGAAAGAGTAAATTATCACGGAAGATATACGAACAGGAGTTAAATAAACTACAGGTCAGGTTGGTCCACCTCCAGGAATGGGTCAAGTATAAAGGGTTGAAGGTTGTCGTAATTTTTGAAGGGCGTGATGCTGCCGGGAAAGGGGGGGCAATAAAAAGGATCACCCAGACATTGAATCCCCGTATTTGTAAGATAGTGGCACTAGGGACACCTACCGAGAGGGAAAAAACACAATGGTACTTCCAACGTTATGTGGCTCATTTGCCTGCTGCCGGAGAGATGGTGCTTTTCGACCGGAGCTGGTATAACCGGGCTGGCGTAGAAAAAGTAATGGGTTTTTGCACAAACGAGGAGTATTGGGAGTTTTTGCGTTCCTGCCCCAACTTCGAGCGGATGCTTATCAGGTCCGGTATTATCCTGATAAAATATTGGTTCTCGGTAAGTGAAGATGAGCAGTTGAGGCGGTTTATAGACCGGATGAACAACCCTACAAAAAGGTGGAAGCTAAGCCCGATGGACCTGAAGTCAATGGAGAAATTTATTGAATACTCTAAGGCAAAAGACGAAATGTTTGCTTACACCGATACAAAATTAAGCCCGTGGTACGCTGTTGATGCCGATGATAAGAAAAGGGCACGGTTAAACTGTATCCATCATTTGTTATCGTTGATCCCATACGAAGACTTAACCCCCGAACCAATAGAATTGCCAAAAAAGAAAGAGAGTAAAGGCTATGTGCGGCCTCCTTTTGAAGAAATGACCTATGTGCCTGCCATTTTTTAATTGTCGCGCGTACGGGTGATATCAAACAAATGAGATGCCTGTTCGCCCAGGAACCCCGAGAATAACTTTTTCTCGCCGTTTTCTTCAATAAAACCACGTTCTGCAAGCTCGTAATAGGCGTATGTCCATTTTATCTGGCCTACTTCGCCATCGTCATTGATTACTTCAACCATCTCTTTGACAGCCTGTGTGGACGATTGCCGGAGGATACTGCCTTCCTTGCCCTCTATGCGTTCTTTCATTGGGACACCTGCTTCTTCAAGTGCTTTGCAGGTCGACTGAATGTCGGGCCACTCTTTGACCCCCTGGTTATTAATAAGGGCTGTAAAATGATTTACTGAATTACCATGCAACAGTACCCAGGCTGCATATTGCGATATATCGTTCAACTTCAGAATAGCTTCTTTGCTTGGTGTCTTCCATGGCCTCCTGAAGTAGCCGGCAACTTCATATACCAGTATTTCTGCCGCTTCTTCAGTTAAACACCCGTCCTTGCTTAAACGCATCAATAATTCGATAGCATGGTCCGATAACAGGTAAGGCGTGTCCTTCACATTTTCTTTAATCAGTAACTGAGCCCATTCCGGGAGTTCAGGGACTTCCAACTGGCTTACGAAAATTTTAGGGAATTCTATGTCTGTATGTTCGAAATGAGTAGCATTCAGCTTCTTCTTTTGGAATTTATATGAACCCACAGGTTTGTAATCAAGGCATTTAAAGATATGGCTCATTGCCCTGATGCCTTCCGGTTGTTCGCCGGTATGTGTGTTGAGCGTCCTTATTGCAATATGGTCATTCACAACTTTGCCTCCTTTCCCCAAAACCAGGCTGGTATAAATTTTTGCATAGGGTACCCTTCGCAGGAATTGATCCCATAATTCATCCAATATTGCTTTGGCAACCTCTTTTATTGTAGCTTTCATCTCATTAGGTGTTTAATTATTATCCTTAAACTTAAAACTACGGTATTTTGTTTCTTATATTGGTATGTTAAAAAATATAATTTATAATTTAGTTATTAATGATTGATGTACAGTGCTTAAAAGGTATTTTTTTAACACTTGCCGGTTAATATACTAAGAATAGGCCGGTTTGTTTATATAATTTAAATCTGTTAAACTATAATTATAGTAGAATTGTTAATTATTATTGGATTTATATTAATTTTAATTTAACCTCTTTACAAATTATTTTATCAATTTTGCATTCAGGGGGTATTTAATATTTTTTTTGAAAGCATTAGCTACTTATTAATTCCTGAAATTGAAATTATGAAAGAAAACAAACATAGTACCCAAACTGAGGTTATCGGAAAATACCTGGATAAATTAAAAGAGGGTGAATTCTTAGTATTAGAATCGCAACGAATAGCACATATTGGGTCCTTTGTATTTGATTTAAACACCCTCGAATGGTCGGGTACTGACGTTTTAGACGAGATTTTCGGGATAGGGGAAGATTATCAGCGTGATGTATGGGGCTGGCTGGAACTGGTACACCCGGATTACAGGGATGGGATTAATGAATATTTCTCAAGCCAGGCGGTTAGCAACCGGCAGCCGTTTAACAAAGAGTACCGCATAATTAAAAATGATACCGGGGAAGAAAGATGGGTTCACGGCATAGGCGAATTAAAATACCACGATGGCAACAACCATGCTTTCCTGATTGGGACGATACAAGACATCACTTCGCGTAAAAATACCGAGATTGAACTGGCGAAATCCCAAAAATGGCTTAATAGTATTTCACAAACCACAAACGACCTGTTTTTCAGGCTTAATAAAGAAGGTATTATTGAATATGTAAGCCCAAAGGTAAAATTTTACTCTGGTTATGAAGAAAGTGATTTGTTGGGCAATCATTATTCTATAGTTACATCACCCGGTGAAATTGAAAAAGCAGGCAAGGGCTTTAAAGAAGTCCTTGAAGGGAATTCGATAGAAAACTTTGAAATAAACCTGAAAACAAAGGACGGGGTTGCTTACGATATGGAAATAAATGCCGGCCCTGAAATAGTTGATGGGGAAGTAACAGGGGTACAAGGCATAATACGTGATATAACCAAGCGGAAGGATGCTGAAGCCCAGATTATTAAAGAACGTAACCAGGCACAGCAGTACCTTGATGTTGCTGCGGTTATGATAGCTGTCCTGGATATTGACGGCAATATCATAAAGATTAATAAAAAGGGGTGTGAAATACTGGGTTTTGAAGAATCGGAGATACTACATAAAAACTGGTTCGACCTGTGTATTTCCGATGAGGATAAAAAAGAAAGCAGGACCCTCTTTGACCGGGTTATTTCCGGAGAGGCGCCCCTTGAGGAATACCATGAAAAAAGGATTGTTACCAAATCGGGGGAGCTGAAGATATTAGCTTTTCACAATTCTCTGATAAAGAATGAGAATGAAGAAATTACCGGCGTACTGTTTTCAGGAGAAGACATTACTGTACACATGTTGGTTGAAGAAGAGCTGAAAAATATTTTTAATTTATCGCCGGACCTTATTTGCATTGCCGACTTAAAAACCCTTTCATTCAAAAAAATAAACCCTGCCTTTTGGAAGTTGCTGGGGTATCAGGAAAAAGATATTATAGGGAAACCATTTTATGATTTTATCCACCCCGATGACATACAAAGGACCAGGGGCGTTATTGAGGGCAAACTGTTAAAAGGGGAAAAAATCGAAAATTTTGAAAACAGGTACCGTACAAAAGATGGGTCGTATAAGTGGTTCGAATGGATATCCCAACCAATACCCACATTTGGCATTGCCTATGAGGTTGCCCATGATATTACCAACCGCAAGCTGGTAGAGCAGGCCTTAAAAGAAAGTGAAGAGAGGTTTAAGTTTGCTTTAAAAGATTCATCGATAACTGTATCGAATCAGGATAAAAACTTAAAGTACACCTGGATTTATAATGCAAAATCGGACTTCCCTGAAGACAATATAATCGGGAAAACCGATGAAGACCTGTACCCAAAGGAGGAAGCGGAAATATTGACAGGCATAAAACAAGAGGTGCTCGATACCGGTAAAAGTATCAATACAAAGGTGCGCTTCTCTGTTGACGGGGAAATTACATACCATCAGGTTTCAATTGAGCCGATGTATGATGCAGCCGGAGAACTAACCGGGATATCGAGTACTTCTACCGATGTCACCGACCTGGAGAATGCAAAATTAAAAGCTGAAGAAAGTGATAAGCTAAAGTCGGCCTTCCTAACCAACCTGTCGCACGAAATCCGCACCCCAATGAATGGGATTGTAGGCTTTTCACAATTACTGAATGAACCGGGTATTTCAGCAGAAAAAAGGACGCAATATGCCCGGATAATTAATGAAAGTGGCAAGCAGCTACTAAATATTATCAATGATATTATTGATATTTCGAAAATTGAGTCGGGGCAGATTGATGTGAATATGGACAAGGCCTCAATTAATGAGAAGCTTAATGAAACCTATAGTTTTTACAAACCGATTTTAAGTAAGGAAGAGGTTGACCTTATTTTAATTAAGGGGTTGGTTGATGGAGAAGATGTAGTGTATACCGATGCCACGAAACTTCAGCAAATCATTAACAACTTGATTAGCAATGCAATGAAATTTACATCCCAGGGCTATATCGAGTATGGGTACTATATTAAGAATAATTTTATTGAATTTTATGTAAAGGATACAGGGATAGGTGTAATGCCCGAATTCCAGGATAGGATATTCGACCGTTTCAGCCAGGAAGATTCCGGCAAGAGCAAAGACCTTGGCGGCACAGGGCTTGGCCTTTCTATTTCGAAAGCGTACGTTGAATTGCTGGGAGGGGAAATGTGGTTGAAATCAAAACCCGGCTTGGGGACAACATTCTATTTTACAATACCATACAAGCCTGCCAATGATAAAGTACAGGAACATAGCCCGCAAACTGAAGGAGACCCGCAGGTTGACCTGTTGGAAAATACCATTTTAATTGCCGAGGACAATGATATGAACTACCTCCTTTTGGAAGAACTATTGGTAAAATCAAAGGCTAAACTAATCAGGGCCAGCAATGGGCAGGAAGCCGTGGACCTTTGCAAGAAACTTCCGGGTATCGACCTTGTATTAATGGATATCAGGATGCCCGTTATGGATGGGTACGAAGCTATCCGGAAAATAAAGGGGTACAGGCCGGGCCTCCCGATTATTGCCCAATCGGCTTTTGCGATGTTAGAAGATGAAAGGAAAGCTTTGGATGCAGGTTCTGACGACTATATCTCCAAACCCATTAAGAAGTCGTTGTTAATAGCAAAGATTGCTAATTTATTGAATAAATAGGCAAATCTTCTCACCTCCTTTTACCATTTGCCATTAAATTGAGTACCTGTTTTTTACTGATAAAGGTAGTTGCCCCATGGGTAGTAGAAGTAAGTGCCCCTGCTGCGTTGCCAAACCTCAGGGCTTCCCCGATACCTTCGCCTGCAAGGAAGCAGTGTAAAAACCCTGCTGAAAAAGCAACTCCGGAGCCAACGGTATCCACCAGCTTGATTAAGTACCCCGGGTCTTCGTAATAATTATTATCCCTATCAATTGCAAAGGCCCCGTCTTTTCCTTTTGTTACCAAAACAATGTCAAGTCCGTACTCATTTAGCAGCTCGGTGGCAAGTGCCTTTGATTTAAACCCGGACAGTGCCAGTTCGTCTTTTAGGATATAAAGCTCATTCTCTTTTACCCTTAATATATCAGCAAACCCAAGGCTGTTTTCAATAATACCCTTGTTATAGCAATCTTTCCTTAATTTGATGTCAAGGAATTTAACCAGGCCGCGGGCATGGTTGGCCAGTTCGCGGAGTGTATTCTTTGAAATCCCGTAACGCTGTACCAAAGTGCCAAAACAAAGGGCATCCGACTTCTTTATCAGTTTCAATGCTTCTGCTGAAATCTCAATATGGTCGAATGCGACATCTTTTTGGATAATAAAGTCAGGGCGCCCCTCATGGTCAATCTTAATGTTGACAGTACCCGTTGGGAATACATTGTCAACTTGGATATTTTCGCTGGACATCCCTAATTCAGCAATCCTTTTTAACGCCAGCTTGCCCAGGCTGTCGTTCCCAACCCTCGATAACAGATGGCCGTGGTCGCCAAAAGAATTTAACCTGAAAACAAGATTAGCAGGAGCACCTCCCAATACATTCCCGTCAGGGAAAATATCCCATACCAATTCTCCAAATGCTACAATACTGTTCCCCATACTTTATTGTTACTATAACGAATATGTAAAGATTAAAAAGGAAGATAGTGACATATTATGCTTATATTTAGTGTGTTAGGCAAATAAATACTAGGCAAAAGATATCACTTCCCAGATGAAAAATACAAAGAAAAATTTAGCTGGCAAAACCGGGGTTGTTAAAGCCTCATATACTGGCAGTAAGCTTTTTTTGTTAGTACCCCGCGAATAATATATTCCCGGGGGGTAGCCTGCTACACTTTAAAACACATCCCGCCCCGTTTTTTTTACGGGGCAGGTATTTTACCAATAGTACCGATTTCTTATCTGGTGATTTAAATCCACCCTAACTTCAATATGATCCAAGTTTGGCAGGTATAATTTTCAAACAGTTTCTAACCTGAATAATTTACAAATTGTTCTATTGCGAAGCCAAACTACTGTGATTAAAGGCAATACTCGCTTTCCGATTCTCGAAATAGCTTAGGCTATTCCTGTGAGTCGAAAACCTGCGCTTACCTGTACTCTTTGTATTTTGGCTTCTCATAACGAAAACTTATGAATTATTCAGGCTAAAAAAAGGGCTTTCATACGAAAGCCCTAAGAAATATAGATTTAAATCGGTTGCTTATTTAATATTGGCCTGTGCTGCCGCAACACGTGCAATTGGTACGCGGTAGGGGGAACAACTTACGTAATCCATGCCAACGCTGTCGCAGAACATTACAGATGAAGGTTCGCCACCATGCTCGCCACAGATACCTACTTTGAGGTTTGCTTTTTTGCTGCGCCCTTTTTCAATACCCATTTTTACAAGTTGCCCTACACCTTCCTGGTCTAATACCTGGAAAGGGTCATTTTTCAGGATGCCTTTTTCAATATAAATAGGTAAGAATTTCCCTGCATCGTCACGAGAGTACCCAAATGTCATCTGGGTAAGGTCGTTTGTCCCGAATGAGAAAAATTCGGCAACTTCAGCAACCTGGTCGGCAGTAAGGGCTGCACGTGGGATTTCAATCATCGTACCAACAAGGTATTCAACCGTTGTGCCTTTTTCTTCAAAAACTTTATCGGCAGTGGTGCGTATTATGTCAGCCTGCATTTTTAATTCTTTTACAGTACCGATTAGCGGAACCATAATTTCCGGGTGTGCGTCAACACCTTTTTGCTTTAAGTTGACAGCAGCTTCTATAATAGCACGGGCCTGCATTTCTGTAATTTCAGGGTATGTATTTCCTAAACGGCAGCCACGGTGCCCCAGCATTGGGTTGAATTCATGCAGGTCTTCAACTAAAGCTTTTATTTCTTTTACCGAAATGCCCATTTCCTCAGCCATCTCTTCCTGGTTGGCTTCTTCGTGAGGGATAAATTCGTGAAGGGGTGGGTCGAGCAGGCGGATTGTAACGCCGTATCCTTCCATTGCCTCGAAAATCCCTTCGAAGTCTTCGCGCTGGTATGGCAATAATTTATCCAAAGCTTTACGCCTTTCGGTTTCTTCTTTAGCAAGTATCATTTCGCGCATGGCTTTAATCCTTTCGCCTTCGAAGAACATGTGTTCCGTACGGCAGAGTCCGATACCCTGGGCACCGAAGTCGCGTGCTACTTTTGCATCGTGCGGTGTATCGGCATTTGTGCGTACAACCATGCGGGTGTATTTATCCGATAGCTCCATTATTTTACCGAAGTAACCGCTTAAGTCGGGCTTCATGGTAGAAACTTTCCCTTCATAAACTTCACCAGTCGACCCGTTTAATGAAATCCAGTCGCCTTCTTTGAATTTTTTCCCGTCAATGGTCATTGTGCGGGTTTTATAGTTGATTTTTACAGCTCCGGCACCGGAAATGCAGGGTTTACCCATGCCCCTTGCTACAACAGCCGCATGAGAGGTCATCCCGCCACGGGCAGTTAAAATACCTTTTGCAATGTGCATACCTTCAAGGTCTTCCGGCGAAGTTTCGGTACGTACTAATATAGACTCAGGGTATTTAAAAGCCTCATCGGCAAAGAAAGTGACCTGGCCGGTGGCGGCACCCGGGGAAGCAGGCAGCCCTTTTGCCAATACAGTGGCATTTTTCATTGAGGTTGTATCAAATACAGGGTGGAGCAATTCGTCCAGTTTATTTGCTTCGATGCGTGAGAGAGCCGTTTTTTCATCAATGCGGCCTTCTTCCAGCATATCAACAGCAATTTTTACCATTGCTGCCCCCGTACGCTTACCGTTACGGGTTTGCAACAACCATAATTTACCTTCCTGAATGGTAAATTCAAGGTCTTGCATATCGTTGTAGTGGTCTTCCAGTTTTTGTTGGGTTTCGTTCAACTGAGCATACATCTCAGGCATCGCTTCTTCTAATGAAGGGTATTTCGAAGCCCTTTCTTCCTCGCTGACCCCTTGTGATTCTGCCCATCTTCTAGAACCTTCAAGGGTGATTTGCTGCGGGGTACGGGTACCTGCAACCACATCTTCACCCTGGGCATTAATAAGGTATTCTCCGTTGAATATATCTTCTCCGGTTGCAGCGTCACGGGTAAATGCAACGCCAGTACCTGATTTATCACCCATATTCCCAAATACCATAGCCTGTACATTAACGGCAGTACCCCATTCGTCAGGGATTTGTTCAAGGCGGCGGTACAGGATCGCCCGGTCGTTGTTCCAACTATTGAAAACAGCTGCAATTGCCCCCCAGAGTTGCTCCCATGGGTCGGTAGGGAAATCTTTCCCGGTCACTTTTTTTACGGCCGCTTTAAAACGAACGACTAACTCTTTTAAATCGCCAGTGGTGAATTCAGTGTCAAGGGTGATCCCTTTTTCTTCTTTTAACTCTTCAATGATTTCTTCGAACGGGTCAATTTCTTCTTTGCTGGCAGGCTTCATTTCCAAGACTACATCGCCGTACATCTGGATAAAACGACGGTACGAGTCCCATACAAAACGTGGATTGCCTGTTTTTTTTGAAATGCCTTCAACAGCATCTTCATTCAGCCCGAGGTTTAGTACAGTATCCATCATTCCCGGCATAGAAGCCCTGGCTCCGGAACGTACAGAAACAAGGCACGGATTTTCTTTATCTCCGAATTTTGTCCCGGTTAATTCCTCAATAAGTGATACTGCAGCTTCAACTTCTGGTTTAATGAGGTCGAAAGTGCTTGCCTGCCCTTGTTCATTGTACATTGTACAAACTTCTGTTGTGATGGTGAATCCCGGAGGGACAGGGACTCCTATTAAATTCATTTCTGCCAGGTTCGCCCCCTTGCCTCCTAAAAGGTTTTTCATGTCGGCTTTACCTTCGGCTTTACCGGCTCCAAAAGTATAAACGTGCTTTGCCATAGAATCTTATTTTTAATATTATTACATTTTGTTGATATCTTGGGGTCGCAAAAGTAGTTTTATTTTTTTAGATTTAAAACCCGGCTATGTTATTAAATTATTGTTTTTTAGTATTAACATTCTTTAACTTTGATTGAGAGATATTAACTTTAATATAGCTTATTTTTGTAATGATGAAGGTAAATAGTGAGATTTTTTCATAGAAAAGAGGTTTAGTTAGATTTGAGGACAGGGATGAAGGTAGTTCATCCTTGTTTTTTTGCCCTGGCACAACAGGGGGGGCTGCCAAAGCAGGCCTATATTAAATCCATATTACCCGTAAATATACTAAAACCACATTGGCTTTTGCCCTCGCAGGGGTTAACCATCCGTCAATAAACCCAGGGCCTTTTTTATTCCTACTTTGAACAGGCTAAGTCTGTTTAAATTTTATTAATTTTAATATGCCGTTGCAATATTATTTGTGGGAAAGAAAAGAGATAGGGATTTAACTTTAAACAACCTCATTAACCGGTGTGTCAAAATTACTTTTTTTATAGTAGGTTTCTCTGCACTAATTTCATCATAGGTAAAGAGTTTGAGACATTTTGTCTTGATTCTTCGGATGGACAGATTTTTGAACTCATTCTATTCAAAATAAAAAAAGGAGGCTTATGAATTTTAATAATTTTACAATAAAATCACAGGAAGCAATGCAATATGCTTCTCAGATTGCCCAGGGGAATAATCAACAGGGGATTGAACCGGGGCATATCCTTAAAGGGTTATTTCATTCAGCAGAAAATGTTGTTAATTTCCTGTTCAAGAAGCTGGGGGTGAATACCGGGATTTTCCAGCAGGCCCTTGACCGGATAGTCGAAAGTTATCCAAAGGTTGTTGGAGGTGAACAATACCTGTCGTCAACTGCCAATAAAGTATTACAGAAATCGATTGGCATTGCCCAGAAGATGGGCGACCAGTTTGTTTCTGTGGAGCATATCCTTTTAGGGTTACTCGAAGCAAACGATACCATCAGCCAGTTGATGAAAGACAATGGCATAACCCGTAAAGACCTTGAACTGGCAGTAACTGAATTGAGGAAAGGGGCGAAAGCAGATACCCAGACTGCTGAAGACCGCTTTAATTCGTTAAACAGGTTTGCAATAAACCTTAATGAAAGAGCCCGCTCAGGGAAGTTGGACCCGGTTATAGGGCGCGATGATGAAATCAGGAGGATACTGCAAATTTTATCGCGGCGCACCAAAAACAACCCAATTTTGATAGGTGAACCCGGGACAGGTAAAACAGCTATCGTTGAAGGGTTGGCACACCGGATTGTAAGGGGCGACGTACCTGAGAATTTAAAGGCAAAACAGGTCTTTTCGCTTGACATGGGAGCCCTGATTGCCGGGGCAAAATATAAAGGCGAATTCGAAGAGCGGTTGAAAGCCGTTGTGAATGAGGTAGTTAATTCAAATAATGACGTGGTGCTGTTTATAGATGAAATCCACACCCTGGTTGGGGCGGGGAAAGGCGATGGAGCTATGGATGCTGCCAATATCCTGAAACCGGCACTGGCGCGCGGAGAACTGAGGGCTATTGGTGCGACCACCTTAAACGAATACCAGAAATATTTTGAGCAGGATAAAGCACTGGAGCGCAGGTTCCAGGTGGTACATGTTGACGAGCCGGATACACTTAGTGCCATTTCTATTTTGCGTGGTTTAAAAGAAAAGTACGAAAGCCACCATAAGGTACGTATTAAGGACAGTGCGATCATTGCTTCGGTAGAGCTTTCGCAACGCTATATCTCCGACAGGTTTTTGCCTGATAAGGCTATTGACCTTATGGATGAAGCAGCGGCAAAACTACGCCTCGAGATTGATTCTGTCCCTCAGGAGTTGGATGAGATTGAACGCAGGGTAAAGCAGCTTGAGATAGAGAGGGAAGCTATTAAACGTGAAAAAGATAGCCGCAAGCTTGAATTATTGAATAAAGAAATAGCTAACCTGAAAGAGGAGCAGGGTAAATACCGTGCAAAATGGCAGTCCGAAAAATCAATAATTGATGCCATTCAGAAAAATAAAGCTGAAATGGAGGAGCTGAAACTTGAAGCCGAACAAGCCGAAAGGCATGGTGAATACGGGCGTGTTGCAGAACTAAGGTACGGGAAGATGATAGCCGTTGAAGAAGAGATTGAACGGCTGAATACGGAATTAATCGAGTTGCAGGGGCAGGGGGCTTTGATCAAAGAAGAGGTAGACGATGAAGATATAGCACATATTGTTGCCCGCTGGACCGGGATCCCCGTGAGTAAGATGCTTCAAAGCGAACGCGACAAGTTAATGCAGATGGAAGAAGAGCTGCATAAAAGGATTGTTGGCCAGCATGAAGCTATAACTTCCATTGCAGATGCAGTGCGCAGGAGCAGGGCCGGGCTGCAGGATGAGAAACGGCCAATTGGCTCGTTCATATTTTTGGGTACTACCGGCGTGGGGAAAACAGAATTAGCAAAAGCCCTGGCAGAGTATCTTTTCGATGATGAAAACATGATAACCCGTATCGATATGTCGGAGTACCAGGAGAAGTTTTCTGTTACCCGTTTGATCGGAAGCCCTCCGGGGTATGTTGGCTACGATGAGGGGGGGCAATTAACCGAGGCTGTACGCCATAAACCGTATTCGGTAGTATTGTTTGACGAGATAGAAAAAGCTCACCACGATGTTTTTAATATCTTACTGCAAGTTCTTGACGATGGGCGTTTGACCGATAACAAGGGCAGGGTGGTTAATTTCAGGAATACCATTATTATTATGACTTCGAACCTGGGGTCAGGGCTTATTCAGGAGAATTTTCAGGGAATAAGTGATTCAAACATAGGGGAGGTGATGGAAAGAACCAGGGAACAACTGCTCGACCTCCTGAAAAAAACCATACGCCCGGAATTCCTGAACAGGATAGATGAGACCATCATATTCACCCCGTTAAGCAGGGACGATATTCGTGAAATTACCAGGTTGCAATTCAAACGGATTGCCGACAGGCTGGATAAACAAGGAGTTGAGGTAAAAATATCCGACAAGGCAATTGATTGGATAGGGGTTGCCGGGTATGACCCGCAATATGGCGCCCGGCCGGTTAAAAGGCTGCTTCAAAAGTATATCTTAAATGAATTGTCGAAAAAGATACTGGAGGGCAAAGTCACAAAAGGCAAACCTATCGTAGTCGATGTTGTTGACGATGAGTTGGTTTTTACAAATTAGGGGGATTTATATGGCAAATAAGCTACCCGGCTGCAAGCGGCCGGGTAGCTTATTTTTTATTGGGTTACAAGCCCTTCATAAATTCATCCAATTCGGTTATTGCCTGTAAACATTTGGCCTTAAAATCTTCAATGTAATCCGGGTATGATTCAACCTTTTCGTTTTTTTCAGTGAGTATTTGCAATTCCTTCATTTTGACGCCAAGGTCATTCATCCCGACAATAATCACTGACGATTTTGCCTTATGCGCCTCTTTACCAAGTTCGATATATTGGCCTGATTGGTAGAACTTTTCCATATTGGCGATAAACTCAGGAACCTGTTCCTTGAAAATACCAATCATTTCTTTCATAAACTCCGGGTCTTCGGACGAAACTTCTTTTAAATACGATAAGTCTGTTATTGTTTGATCGGACATTAGGGTTTTATTTATATTTATGACTGCAATTTACAAAAAATATTTTAACTGCTCAGTGCTTTAATCCGGGATGGCTAAATGCCTGAAGTAAAAATAGCAGGGATTTCATTCGTTTTAGCCAAAAATAATTGTAATTTCCCGGAATAAACCCTGTTTAAAACCATATTAAATTGAAAACATTAAAAGTAGACCCCAGGGCAAAAGCCCTGATTTTCGACCTTGACGGAACCATTGCCGATACAATGCCGGTCCATTTCCATGCATATAATAAAGTTGTGGCAAAATATGGGATTGATTTTACCCCCGAATTGTTTAAACGGTATGCCGGTATCCCTGCCGGGCAAACCATACAGATACTTAATGATAAATTTGGGGCTAATATGAATCATGAGGAGGTAGGCCAGGTAAAAGAGCTTGAATATGAGAAATTAATGCATCAGGTCAAACCGGTTAAACCTGTTGTGGATTTAATAAAAAAGTATAATGGGGTACTACCCATGTCGGTGGGTACCGGGGGGCATCACAGGCTGGCATGGAAGACATTGGAAATATTGGGGTTGGATAAATATTTTGACATCCTGGTTTCAATGGAAGATGTTACCCATTATAAACCCCATCCTGAAACGTTTTTAAAATGTGCTGAAAAAATGAATATGGAACCCAGGTATTGCCAGGTTTTTGAAGATGGCGCCCTTGGTTTGCAGGCAGCACGTTCTGCCGGCATGATAGCGGTGGATGTCACAGAATATTATACGGTTACCATTGGGATGTAAACTGATATGCGAAAAATAACTCTCGCCTTTGTTTGTTGCTGTGCCTTAGCCTTCCTGCTGTCTTGCTCAGGGGGGAAATACAATACAAAACGTAACCTCACAGTAGTTTTCTACAATGTAGAGAACCTGTTTGATATTTTCAACGAGCCGGGGAAGCACGATGGGGAATTTACTCCTGAAGGAGTAAAAAAATGGACGGAAGAGAGGTATAATAAAAAGTTAGCTGATTTATCGAAAGTGTTGAGTTCGATCAACCATGAAGAGCTTCCTGAACTAATTGGCCTGTGCGAAGTGGAAAACAGGGAGGTGGTTGAAGAGTTGCTGCATACCGGGGGGCTGCAAAATGCAGAGTACAGGGTTGTGCATTTCGAAAGCCCCGACTTCAGGGGGATTGATGTGGCTCTTGCTTACCGGGCAGGCGAGTTTTCTGTGATTGCGCAGGAACCGATACATATTTCTTTTGAGAATAATCCCGGTTACCATACCCGTGATATACTTTATGTAAAAGGGAGAACAAACAACAGGGAAGTTTTTCATATTTTTGTCAACCATTGGCCTTCACGGATTGGCGGGGCAGCTAAAACAGAGCCTAAAAGGATCTTTGTAGCGGCTATTTTACGAAGCAGGGTGGATTCAATTTTGTCTGTTGAGCCAAATGCCAATATAATTATTATGGGCGATATGAATGACGAACCTGCCAATAAAAGCCTGGAGAGTGTCCTCAAAGCATCATATTCCCTCTCAAGTAAAGACAACGGGTTGGTAAACCTCATGTTTAAACTGGACAAAGAGGGTAAAGGGTCGTATAAATACAGGGGGAAATGGAATATGCTTGATAACCTGGTCGTTTCTTCCGGCTTGTTTGATAAAAAGGGTTTCAGGTGTACCGGTTATGGGGTGGTTTTCCATAAGAAGTGGATGGAGTATAAAAACAGGAATGGCAGCATTTTTCCAAACCGGACTTATGGCGGGCCCAATTATTATGGAGGGATTAGCGACCATTTCCCGGTGTATTTCAGGATGGTACGTTAATGAGGGCTCATTATAGAGTTGATTGTTAAATATTGAAAAACAGAATGGATTTTAAGATTGTTTCGGAATACCAGCCAACAGGCGACCAGCCGGGAGCCATACAACAACTGGAAGAGGGCATTATACAGGGCAGCCGTTTTCAGACTTTACTGGGGGTTACCGGGTCGGGGAAAACATTTACTATGGCAAATGTTATTGAAAGGGTACAGCGCCCGACACTGATCCTTAGCCATAATAAAACCCTGGCGGCACAGTTATACGGCGAGATGAAACAATTCTTCCCCAACAATGCGGTTGAATATTTTGTTTCGTACTACGATTATTACCAACCTGAGGCTTACCTGCCTGTTACCGATACTTATATTGAAAAAGACCTCTCCATCAACCAGGATATTGAAAAACTAAGGTTGAGTGCAACCTCTGCACTATTGTCGGGCAGGCGCGATGTGGTGGTGGTTTCATCAGTTTCTTGTTTGTATGGGATTGGTAATCCGGAAGATTTCCATGCCAATATCACCAACATTTCAAGGAGGCAGGCCATTGCCCGTAATGTATTCCTCCGCCAGTTGGTCGATGCGCTTTACTCCAGGAGCGAAATAGATTTCCAGCGGGGCAACTTCAGGGTAAAAGGCGATACTGTGGATATTTTCCCGGCTTATGCCGATGTGGCCTTTAAGGT
>UOEP01000152.1_pt1 | contig 18733 bp, 9 predicted proteins | sample 1989931 | NCBI WGS metagenome assembly UOEP01 (sample SAMEA4712198, study PRJEB27164) | hydrothermal vent metagenome | biome: marine basaltic hydrothermal vent biome; feature: marine hydrothermal vent; material: mineral | place: Pacific Ocean | collected 2011-06-14/2011-07-23 | depth 1691 m
AAAATTCTATAACAAAAGTTTAGGGGCTGAAAAGTTTAAATCGGATGTTAAACCTGTTCTGGAAAAAGCACTTGGCGGGGCTTTACGGTTGTTTACCGAACATGTTTTCGAAGGTAGTTTTTATGCCGACCCGGGAAAAACAATATTGCATGTCCGTGGGCGCATGCCCGAAGGTTGTACAATCCGCCAATTGAATGAGGCCGTTCGAAAAATGGAGCAATACATTAGCCAATTTGATGAAGTTAAACTATTTGAAACTAAAATCAGAGGATATAGGAATTCGTCTATAACTGTACAATTTACCGATGAAGCGGAACAATCATCATTCCCATTTTTATTAAAAAGCAAAGTGGAATCAAAAGCCATTTCGCTGGGTGGGATGGATTGGTCGGTTTATGGTGTGGGAAAAGGTTTTTCCAATGCCCTGAACATGGATTATAAGAACAGCCACATCCTGTTAACAGGTTATAACTACGGCCAACTGTTTAAATATGCCGAGCAATTGGAAGCCAAACTTTTGAAAAACCCGAGGGTTGAAAAAACAGAAATCACAAGTTCCCAAAGTTGGCGTTCCAATACTCGTTACGAGTACAATTTACAGGTAGATAAGAATCTTCTGGCAAGCATGGGGCTGCGTTATTCCGATTACACCAATTCCCTGTTCACACAGCTCAAATCTTACAAGCTGAAGGATTTTTACAACCAAACCGAATCACAACCTGTGGTTTTGGTATCCTCAGAAGGTACAGAATACAACAAATGGGATTTTTATAACATGCCGGTTGAAACACGAAAAGGGCAAAAAAAACTTTCGCAGGCAGGAGAAATAAACAAACGGCTAACCGGCAAATCGATATTCAAAAAAAATCAGGTTTACCAGGCCTATCTCAACTACAATTTTATTGGGCCAAGGGCATTGTCAAAAATGGTTCAGGAGAGGGAGATTGAAGCATTGAACCAAATTCTTCCATTGGGCTACAAAGCACAAAAACCGGATTCATATTACTATTGGAACCGAAAAGAAAAAAAGCAATACTATTTACTGTTTTTGATTGTTGTAATTATCTATTTTATTACATCTATTTTGTTTGAATCATTATTAAAACCACTGGCAGTAATAAGTTTGATTCCTATTTCATTTATTGGGGTATTTCTTACTTTTTATCTTTTCGATTTTAATTTCGACCAGGGAGGATTTGCTTCGTTTATCCTTTTAAGTGGTTTGGTTGTTAACGCTGCAATTTACATTATTAATGACTTTAATAACCTGGTAAAACGACAAAATAAATCGTTAACAATTAGGACCTATCTAAAAGCATTCAACCAAAAAATAGTTGCCATTACGTTAACCATCCTCTCCACTGTCCTTGGGCTTATCCCATTTATCTGGGGTGGGCAAACAGAAGTATTTTGGTTTGCTTTTGCCGTTGGTGCAATGGGGGGGCTTATCTTTTCTATGGTCGCAATTATTGTGTTTTTGCCGGTGTTTTTAAATTTGAAAAAATGATGGGCAATTGTTCCAGCGCACCTAAAGAATCCTGCCATTAAAAGAAATCATCAAAGTCTCCGGAATTACTTTTTGATTTGTTTACTTTGTCGCAATCAAGGTCCATGTGGAAATTCAACGGTTTTTCAAACTCAACATCTTCCGTATAACCAAGAGTCGAGTCGGCTAAAACTTTTTTCATAAAATAGCCCCATGTGGGGAGGGCCATATTTGCCCCCTGCCCGGTATGAATATCTCCAAAATGGATGCTTCGCAGGTCGGCTCCTGTCCATACACCAGCCGACAATTCGGGTGTAACCCCGATAAACCACCCGTCAGAATGGTTCTGGGTAGTCCCTGTTTTCCCGGCAATAGGTATTTTAAACTGCCCATAATCTTCGTGCCACCGCAACCTGTTCCCCGTACCCTCGTCAATTACCGCCTGCATAAGGTTAAGCATCAAATAAGCTGTTTTTTCGTCAATGGCTTCATGCCGTTCGGGGACAAAGCTTGCGACTACATTCCCATGCCGGTTTTCTATTCTTGTTACAAAGTAGGGGCGGGTAAATACTCCTTTATTGGCATACGTAGCAAAGGCTCCAACCATCTCGTACAAAGTTATGTCAGAGGTTCCCAGAAACATCGAAGGAACAGGGTCGATGGGGCTGTAAACCCCCAGTTTTTTCATAATGTCGACCACCGCCTGCGGATTAAACTGTTTCAACACCCAGGCAGAGATCATATTCCGCGATTGTGACAACCCCCACCTCAGCGTAACCATCTTACCATAATTTTTCTCATCGTTCTCGGAATCTTTGGGTTCATATACCGACCCATCGTCCAGTATAAATTGTTGCCTGACATACGGCACCTTTTGGCATGGCGACAACCCGTTTTGCATAGCCAGGGTATACAAAAACGGCTTGACTGTTGACCCCACCTGGCGTTTCCCCCCTTTCACCATATCGTACATAAAATACTTGTAATCAGGCCCGCCAACATACGCTTTTACTTTCCCTGTTTTTGTTTCTACCGCCATAAGCGAAGACCTGAAATAGCGCAGGTACCATTTAATAGAATCCAATGGGGCCATTGTCGTATCAATATCCCCATCCCATGAAAAGACGGTCATCTCCACGGGCTGCTTAAATATTTTCTTTATTTCATTAAAATCTTTACCTGCCTTCCTCAAAACCCTGTACCGTTCGCTTTGCCTGATCGACCGGTCCAGTAGGCTTTCCACCTCGGCAGGGCTCATATTATCTGAAAACGGCGGGTTTCTCAGTGATTTCAACCGGCGGTCGAATATAGGCTGCAAATTATTTTTTAAATGCTGAACTACCGATTCTTCAGCATATCTTTGCATTCTTGAATCAAGGGTTGTATAAATCTTCAGCCCGTCTTTGTACAAATTGTAATTTTCACCATTGGGTTTGAAATTCTTCTTGCACCACCCAAACAGGGGGTTATTTTCCCACTCTACCGAGTCCTCAATAAATTTCTGGTGCTGCCACGATGCGTAATTTTTAATATCAGGCTTACCGGCATTGAGAATTAACCTCAGACTCTCACGGAAATAGGTGGCCAGGCCTTGTTTGAAATCGACCTTATGGAAATCCAACCCAAGAGGTAACAGTTTCAACGAGTCATATTCAGCTTTACTTATGTAGCCGTACTTTTCCATCTGAGACAATACTACATTACGCCTTTGTTTAGTAAGCTCAGGCCTTCGGACAGGGTTATATAATGCCGAATTCTTTGCCATCCCCACCAACATGGCAGACTGATGTATTTTCAATGAGTCGGGCGGGATATTAAAATAAATTTTCGAAGCCGACTTTATGCCAACGGCAAGGTTCAAAAAGTCATACTTGTTCAGGTACATGGTCAAAATTTCCTCTTTCGTATAACTTTTTTCAAGTTTAACGGCGATAACCCATTCTTTAAATTTCCGGATAACTAATTTAAATTTATTAGTAAACCGCTCGCGGGGGAAAAGCATTTTAGCCAACTGCTGGGTTATGGTACTCCCCCCCCCTGAACTGGAACTCCCGGTTGCCAGTCCTTTAAAAACCCGTATCAACCCCCGGAGGTCGATCCCCGAATGCTTTTTGAACCGAATATCCTCAGTGGCTATTAATGCATTAATTAAGCTTTCCGGTAGGTTTTCATACCTTGCAGACGACCTGTTCTCAGTATAAAAATACTTCCCTATTTCTTTACCATCCGCCGAGTAAATTTCTGAGGCGAGGATATTATCCGGGTTTTCAAGTTCCTCGAAAGAAGGCATAAAACCCAAATGCCCGCCTGCTATCATGAAAAAAAGAAATACTATACTTATAATTATTGTGGAAAACACAATCCAAAAACCACGAATATACTTTTTATAAGAAACTCCTTCAGATGCCATGGATATTGATTTAATTTCTCGCCAACAAATATAATGAATATCCTGTGCTAAGAAACTGTCTAAAATAACTTCTGCAAACGTCAAATATTGCCTGCCAGAATAAAATCATCATTATCAATTATAGAAGTTGTTTAAGGTTAAAGTGGATTTTCGAGAGTGACATATTGATTTTCAGCCCCGAGTAATCGGGGAGCTCGGTTTTTCTTGCATCCCGAGCACTCGGGACGGAAGGAAAATTAGCTGAAGCCCAATGGAATCAAGATGTTGCTCGCAGGTTTTCAATTTAACTTTAAACAACTTCATATATAAATTCGAAATTTTGCACTCATAAATTTTGAACTTAGCAAATCATTTGCGTTATTTTACAAATTTTTTGAAATAAATTATGCGAGAAAATCTGGTAATAGTAGAGTCGCCGGCCAAAGCCAAAACAATTGAAAAATTTTTAGGCAACGGTTTTATGGTAACTTCAAGTATGGGGCATGTCAGGGATTTGGAGAAAAAGAATTTTGGCATTGATATTGAAAAAAATTTTGAACCTAAATATGTTGTCACCCCCGACAAGAAAAAAATTGTTTCGGAACTTAAACGACTTGCAAAAGATGCTTCAACAGTATGGCTTGCATCGGACGAAGACCGTGAGGGAGAGGCAATAGCGTGGCATTTGAAAGAGGTTTTAAAACTTGACCCTTCGAGAACAAAAAGAATTGTTTTCCATGAAATTACAAAAGAGGCAATTTTAGGGGCAATTGAGAATCCAAGAAGTATTAACGACAATCTGGTGAATGCACAACAGGCTCGCAGGGTACTCGACCGTATCGTAGGTTTTGAAGTATCGCCCGTACTTTGGAAAAAAGTAAAGCCTGCACTCTCGGCAGGGCGTGTCCAATCAGTGTCGGTACGGTTGATCGTTGAAAGAGAACGCGAAATAATAAACTTTACCAGTACCTCTTCTTACAGGGTTAATGCAATTTTTATTGTTGCCGGGGACGATGGTAAAACCAGCAACCTGAAAGCCGAACTATCAAAACGTTTTCAAATAAAAGAAGAAGCCCTGGCTTTCCTGGAGAAATGTAAAGGTGCAGAATTTACGGTATCCGATATTGTTAAGAAACCCGGGAAAAGGACTCCTGCCCAGCCGTTTACAACGTCAACCCTACAACAAGAGGCAAGCCGCAAGCTGGGTTTTTCGGTTTCACAGACCATGGCTGTTGCACAACGGTTGTACGAAGCAGGTAAGATAACATACATGCGTACCGACTCTGTTAACCTCTCGGGCCTTGCATTAAATACAGCAAAAAAGAAGATTGCCGAAATGCACGGCGAAAAATATATTAAGACCAGGCAGTACCGCACCAAATCAAAAAATGCCCAGGAGGCTCATGAGGCAATACGCCCTACATACATCGACCAGGAGGTTGTTGAAGGGACGAACCAGGAAAAACGGCTTTACGAATTAATCTGGAAACGCACGATTGCTTCACAAATGGCCGAAGCACTACTTGAAAGGACTACCGTTTCTATTGATATTTCAACCACCCCGGAAAAATTCACCGCAACAGGCGAAGTGTTGATTTTCGATGGATTCCTTAAGGTCTACATCGAATCGACCGATGATGAAAATGGGAATGGAAGTGAAGCCGGGCTGCTTCCGCCAATGAAAGTCGGCAACCGGATAAAGGCATCCGAAATTACCGCAACAGAACGGTTCACGCAAAAGCCGCCAAGATACACAGAAGCCTCATTGGTAAAAAAGCTGGAAGAACTGGGAATCGGGCGCCCTTCAACCTACGCCCCCACTATTACAACTATCCAGAACAGGAATTACGTTGTTAAAGAAGACAGGCCCGGCGTTAAGCGTAAATATACGTCACTTACCCTTTCGGGAAATAATATCAGTGAAAAACAGCACTCTGAGATTGTTGGGACAGAAAAAGCTAAACTGTTCCCCACCGACATTGGAATGGTTGTAAATGATTTCCTGGTCAAAAATTTCAGCCAGATTATGGACTACCATTTTACGGCTAAAGTCGAAAAAGAGTTTGACGATATTTCAGTCGGCAAAAAGGTGTGGAACGATATGATCCGTAAATTTTACCAGCCTTTCCACAAAAAAGTTGAGTCGGTACTCCAAAACACAGAAAAATCGAGGGGAGAACGCATCCTGGGCAAGGACCCGGAAAGCGGCAAACAGGTGTCGGTGAAAATTGGCAGGTATGGCCCCATTGCTCAAATTGGCGAAACAAACGGGGATGATGAAAAGCCCCGGTTTGCAAGCCTGAGGACAGGGCAGCATATTGAGTCAATAACATTGGAGGAGGCACTTGAGCTATTCAGGCTTCCACGCGAGTTAGGTGAATATGAGAATAAAATAGTTACCGTTGCCATTGGCAGGTTTGGCCCATACATAAGGCACGATAATAAATTTGTCTCCCTGGGCAAAGAGGACGACCCCTTCTCAATTTCACTTGAACGCTCAATAGAGCTGATCGAAGCAAAAAGGGAAAAAGACAGGAAAGCAATCATCAAAACGTTCGACAATGATGCAGGCCTGAAAATTTTAAACGGGAGGTGGGGGCCATATATCGCCTATAATAAAAAGAATTTTAAAATCCCCAAAGGGACAAAACCCGAAGGACTTGATTACGAAGATTGTTTAAAAATAATTAAGGCAACGCCTAAAACGAAAAGGACAAAAAATAAATAACGAAATAAAGGCAAGTGTTTCCACATTTGCCTTTATTTTTGCAGGAAACTAATTACAATGGACCTGAGGTACTATTTCAATGCAACCGATTTCTCAAGACTCATCAATGAAAATATCAAAACAACTAAAAACTCTCTTGGGAATTTACTTCAAAAAAACATGCTCAGGTTTTCGGCCGGGAGCTTAAAAGATTTTGACGTTGCCATAATAGGCGTGCCCTACGATGAAAAAACACCAAATAAAGGGACCGCAAAAGCTCCCGATGAAATCAGGAAGTATTTATACACCCTTGATAATATCAACCCTAAATTCAAAATTGCCGACCTGGGAAACCTTAAAATTACAAAAGGGGAAAAAGCTATTTATTATGCACTACGCGACATTATCGACTATCTTTCGGAATATGGCATAACAACGGTACTATTAGGAGGAGGGCAGGATTTAAGTGTTGGTGTGGCAAAATTTTTCAAACACAACAAATATTTTCAAATCAGCACGATTGACCAGGCAATTGACTTAAAAACAAACCCCCAACCCTACGATTCAACAAATTATATCTCAAGGATTTTAAAAGAAAACCCCGGGGTTTTCCATATTAATTTTATGGGTTTCCAGCACTATTTTGTTTCTCAGGAAATACTCTCAAAAATTAAAGGGCTGCTTTACAATGCCATCAGGTTAGGGAACTTGCGCAACGACCCGGCACAAATTGAACCTCTCCTCCGCGACACGGATTTCTTAAGCTTCGACATTGGGGCTGTGCGGCAAAACGATGCCCCTGGTTATTATAACGGTTCGCCCAACGGGCTATACAGCGAAGAAGCCTGCCAGATTGCCCGTTATGCCGGGTTAAGCGACAAATTAAGTGTATTTGCCCTTTTCGAAGTAAACCCCTCCTACGACCAAAATAACCAAACATGCAAATTGGCAGCTCAGGTTATATGGTATTTTTTAGAAGGGTATACTAACAGGAAAAACGATATCCCGGGGGGAAACACCTATAATTATACACAATATAATGTTGAAATGGAGGAACTGGAAACACCTCTCAGGTTCATTCAGAACCCGCTTACAGAGCGGTGGTGGTTTGAAATAGATACTGTGGATAACAAAAAAATTGCTGTTTCATGCACTAAGAACGACTATTTGGCAGCATCTAAAAAAGAAATCCCTGAGAAATGGCTGCAGTTTATCAGAAAAATTGATAAAATCTCAAAATAATAAGATATTAACAACGTTCTTTGCATATCAAAGTAACAACAAGCTTGTTTCAGAACAGTTTTTTTCATTTCTTTAACAAGTGTTGGAAGATAGAAAAGCCGGGGCAGAACATATAGTATGAAAAAGTTTTTTTCTTTTTTATTTTTTATAATAATAGTTAATTTAGCAGCTGTTGGGCAGCAAGATCCGCAGTTTACAAATAATATGCACTATAAGCTAGGAGTAAACCCGGGATATGCAGGAAGCGAAAATGCTTTAAGCGGTATAATTCTGAACCGTTACCAGTGGGTAGGTTTTAAAGGAGCCCCCAAAACATTGGTGTTTAGCCTGGAAGCGGCGAAAGAGTTATTTGGGCTGCCCGGAGGAGTGGGTTTGAATATAATTAGTGATGAATTGGGATTTGAAAAGAATATTTTAGTAAATTTAGCATATGCTTACAAGATGCCTATAAGTATCGGAATCCTTGGAATTGGCTTATCGGCAGGCTTTTTTAATAAAAGCATTAATGCAACCGAAGGATGGGTAACGCCGGATGACATACTTTCCGGAACAGCCGGGGGTTCGGCAAGCTCGCAAGGCGGTAGTACCGGAGATGCAGGTATCCCGGACCAAGAGGTAAGCCAGATGGCATTTGATATTGGTTTTGGGTTATACCTAAAGGCCAGTAATTATTTTTTAGGGGCATCTGTAACACACTTAAACCAGGCTTCAATTAAGTTTTCCGACCTTGCAAGTACGTATTTGTCAAGGCATTATTATTTGATGGGGGGATACAATATTAAATTACCCGACCCGTTATTTGAATTACGACCATCGTTTTTATTTAAATCGGACGTGGCTAGCTGGCAAATGGATTTAAACATGAACGTAGTATATAATGAACGATTTTGGGGAGGTTTGTCGTACCGTTTTCAGGATGCAGTCTCCTTGCTGATGGGTGCAGAAATGATTAATGGATTAAAAGTCGGTTATTCATTCGACATAACCACATCGGCACTTGGAAGGTATGGATATGGGTCGCATGAGTTCTTTTTAAGCTACTCGATTAGCTTGGAAAAGAACCGTACCCGCAAGTATAAAAGCATAAGATATTTATAAGGAATAAAGCCTATTAATGCAGAGCTATGAAAAAATTTCTTTTAATTGGAATAATTCTTTGGAGTGGATTTGGGATTACCAGTTGTAATCGGTCGTCTTCTTCGGGTAACGGGGAATTAACCGGCGTACAACGACGTGGGAAGTGGACGGAATCATCGCCATACGGGATGGTATTTGTCCATAGAGGTAGTTTTAACCTTGGGCCCAGCGACCAGGATCCGAGTTGGGCAGCCACTCCTTCCAAAACTGTATCAATTGATGCCTTTTGGATGGATGATACTGAAATTACCAATAATGAATACAGGCAATTTGTTCATTGGACCCGCGACAAATTAGCAAGGGAACTATTAGGTGAACAATTCCCCGATTTCCTCATCACCGAAGACCGGGATGGTAACCCTATCGACCCTCCCGAGATTAATTGGGACGAACGGATTGAATGGGATGACCCGGATTACCAAATGGCATTAGAAGATTTATATGTCCCTGAAAATGAGCGCATATTTGGGAAAAGGGAAATCGATGCCAGAAAATTATTCTACGACTACTGGTGGATCGACTACAAACAAGCTGCCAAACGTTCAAACATGTATAATTACGAAACACAACAATACGAAGGGACTGTCCACGATTCACAGGGGAATGAAATACCCATTGAAAACAGGTCTTCCTTCATTCTCAGAGACCGTGTAAATGTATATCCCGACACCCTTTGCTGGATTAGGGATTTCACCTATTCGTATAATGAGCCATGGGCTATCCGGTATTTTTCCCACCCCGGATTTGACGAGTACCCGGTTGTCGGCATTAACTGGAAGCAGGCAAAAGCCTTTTGCAACTGGAGGACAAAAATACAAACAGAGTACCTCGAAAGCAGGGGGGAACCATCCCTTCAGATATACCGCCTGCCATCGGAAACCGAATGGGAATATGCTTCACGAGGCGGAAAAGGTTTCTCAATGTATCCCTGGGGCGGCTACTATACCCGGGACGATGAAGGAGTCTTCCTTGCCAACTTTAAACCACTTAGGGGGAACTATGTAGAAGACGGGGGTATTGTCACGATGAAAGTGGGTAGTTATGATGCCAATGAATTCGGCTTGTATGATATGGCGGGGAACGTAGCCGAATGGACAAATGACGCGTATGATGAATCGGCGTATAACTATTACAACGATTTTAACCCTTCATTTGAATACAATGCCCTCCCCGATGACCCCCCTGCAATGAAGCGCAAAGTAATCAGGGGTGGTTCCTGGAAGGACATTAGTTACTACCTTCAGGTTTCAACAAGAAGCTACGAGTACCAAGATGAAACAAAATCATATATTGGGTTTCGTTGTGTAAGGTCCTCTTTCGGAAATGAATTTTAAGAAAACTAATTGATCGTTGTAAAATGAATTTTGGAGAAATAATACGAACAAAACGCTGGAAAGTATTTATGGGCTATGTTTATGGCTGGGGTGCATCTATCGTAATGATTGGCGCCCTGTTCAAACTGGAACACCTGCCCTATTCAGGATATATTTTGGCAGTCGGGCTATTAACCGAGTCATTCATTTTCTTTCTTTCCGCATTTGAACCTCCTCTTGAAATGCCCGATTGGGGGAAGGTGTACCCCGAATTAAGGGAAGATTATGAAATAATCGATTTTGATGACTTAAATCAAGGCGATGACTCCAATAAGTTGAACGAATTATTAAGTAGTTCTGACATTACACCAGAACTTATTTCCAAAGTCAGCAAAGGATTAAACGACTTAAGTAATACGGCAAGGGGTATCAGCGATATCTCAACAGCTACCCTGGCAACCGAACTGTATGTGAAAAATTTAAGCTCCGCATCAGAGGCAATGAGTATGTTTGCCGAGACTAATATAAATGCAAATAATTCAATTAATTCATCAGTTGACCAGTTAGCAAATTCGTACGTAAACACAGCGCAACTACTTTCTGATTCAGGGCAGGGGCTTGTTTCAGAGTTGCACAAAACGGGAGCTGAATTCTCAGAAAAGCTTGCAGAATCAGGTGAGTTGCTTTCAAAGTCGTACCAGGAGGTTTCGAATTACATAACATCTGATTTACAGAAGGTGGGGTTGAACTCGAAAGAATATTCATCGAACCTGGAGCAGCTCAATAAAAATATTGCAGCCTTTAATAGCACCTTCGAAACACAATTAAAAGGCACGGAAGAGCAATTCCAGGCGGTACAAAAATTTAGCTCCGGACTGAGCCGGATTAACCAGGTATTAAGTGCTTCCGCAGAAGAGATTAAAAAGTACAAAGAAAATGCCGAACAACTAAATAAACACCTGGAAGCACTCAACACAATCTACGGAGGTATGTTGGGAGCCATGAATTACAAAAAATAACGGTTAAGAAGAAGCTCTGATATGGGTGTAAAGAATTGCCCGGAAACTGCGCGGCAGAAAATGATAAATATGATGTACATCGTCCTGACGGCTATGTTGGCATTAAACGTAGCGGCCGAGGTACTTGAAGCATTCAGGGTGGTTGATTCCAGCCTGACGCAGACCATCAAGACGGTGAATATGAAAAACTCCCAGGTGTACAGTTCTTTTGAGCAGGCCTATGCCGAAAATCCGGCAAAAGTGCAGGAATGGAAGCAAAAAGCAGACCTGGTTAAAAGAAAGACAGATTCATTAATTGCCCGGATATGGCAATTAAAAGAAAAAATTGTAATGACTTCCGGCGGGACACTGATTACCCCTGAGTACCGTTTACGCGCTGATGACCCTTTCTTTATCAATGAGCTAACAGGGGACACCATCAAAATACAAAAAGAAGATGACCTGAACACCCCATCAGAAATGATGATCACGCAAAAAAAAGCATATCACCTGAAGAAAGATATTGAAGAATATAAGAACTCAATTATTAGCCTTATTAATGAAGATGATGTTGAACTAAGGAAAGCTATTTTACAGGAACTGAACACCTCCGACCCTCCTGCAAAATTACGCGATGGAGGCGAAAGGAAGACCTGGGAAGTCCAGAACTTCGAAAATAAACCATTGATAGCGGTATTAACACTTTTATCAAAAGTACAGATCGACATAAAAAATGCTGAATCTCACATGATCAATTACCTCTACGCCCAGATTGATGCAGGGTCGTTTAAATTTAATGCACTAAGGGCACAGGTGATTGCCAACTCAAATGTCGTTTTACAAGGAGACGAGTATACTGCTGAGATATTCCTTGCCGCAATTGATACCACTCAATACCCGCAGGTTTATATCAACAACAAACTGGTCGAAATTGTAGATGGTAAAGCAATATACAGAGGCAATACAAATACCCCGGGAACCTTTAAATGGGGAGGGCTTATAAAATATAAAACCCCGGCAGGGACTTACCAGAATTACCCGTTTGAACAGGAATACCAGGTCACACCTCCAAGTGTTACGGTATCGGCAACCAAAATGAATGTTTTTTATAAAGGGCTTGACAACCCTGTTGATGTGGCTGTACCGGGGGTACCCAAAGAGAACCTCAGGGTAGAAATGTCGAATGGCACAATCAGGCCTTCCGGCAAAGAATTCCTCGTACGCCCAACCAGCCTTGATGAACTGGGCCGTAAAACAACAATATCGGTTTATGCTACTATTGCCGGGACCGAACGATTGATGGGCACTACACAATGGAGGGTAAAGCAGGTTCCCGACCCTGTAGCACAAATTGCCGGGAAACCAGGGGGGAACATTCGTAAAGAGGAGCTTTTAATCCAGGATGGGATACTTGCCGTCCTTGAAGATTTCCTTTTTGACCTGAATTTTACAATAACACAGTTTGACATTTCTATTACCGGTGCAGGCGGATTTGTGAGTACATGGAAGTCAAGGTCGAACCGTTTCACACCTGCACAAAAAGAGCAATTTAAAAGACTGACAATAAATACGATAGTTTATATAGATAATATTGTGGCGAAAGGGGATGATGGCACAACACGCTCTCTTACCTCTGTTAGCTTTAAAATACGTTAAACGATGAAAAATTTACTAGTAATAATCGGAGTTATTGCCCTGGTTGCAGGATCAGCAGGAAAAAGTTTACAGGCACAGATTATTAATGGTGCCTATCAGAGGCAGGATATTTTTCAGCGAAAACCCCTGGCCCTGCCGAATGTCAGGGAAGCTGATGTTTTTTGGTCAAAGAAGATCTGGAGGATTATTGATGTCAGGGAAAAAATAAACCAACCTTTGTATTTCCCTACTAAAGAGATGGATGGGCGGATAAACCTTATATCGCTTCTGTTACAGGGAATTGAAAGCGGACAGATTACAGCTTACGATGCCCGTAACGATGACGACTTTAAACTGCCGATAACTTATTCGGAAGTAAAAGAACGCTTTGGTGCAAAAGACCAAACCGTCCAGGTACAGGATTTCGATACCGGGGAAATGGTTGAACGGACTATGCCCGGGGAGATCAGGATAAATGAGGTAAAACAGTATATGCTGAAAGAAGAATGGTATTTCAATAAGAATAATTCAACATTGAACGTCAGGATAATCGGGATATGCCCAATACAACTCTTTGTACGCGAAGACGACCCATCCGGGCAGATCCAACGGCGCCAGGTATTTTGGGTGTATTACCCCGAAGTTCGTGAATTATTGGCTACAAATGAGGTTTTTAATCCGCATAACGATGCAAGGAAAATGTCGTTCGATGATCTTTTCATAAAAAGATATTTTAACAGTTACATCGTAAAAGAGTCAAACAGATTCGATAGTCGTGGTATTTTTCAATATTTACAGGGCAAACAGGCTATGCTTGAGTCAAAAAGAATTGAGAAAAAAATATTTAATTTTGAACAGGACCTGTGGGAATACTAATGAGGCTACGGACATTGGTAAAGGCCTTATGTAGTTGTTCATAAAGCTTTTATTATTTATGAAGCAATATTATCAATAATCCGGGTTGGAGTAAAAGTGTCCGTGCAAGCCAGTACCAATTTTAGAATGGACAAACGTATTTTCTTCATATTAATAATAGCAACGACTTTGCTGTTTTCGTGTAACAGGCCAACCGTTTACATACCGGGTGCCCCCGATTCACGCGGCAAATGGTATGAGCCAATACCATTTGGCATGGCTTATGTCGACAGGGGCAGCTTCCGGCTAGGCACTTCAGATGATATAATCAAAGGGAGTAACAATACAGTAAGGACTATTTCCGTAGATGCTTTTTGGATGGATGATACCGAAATAACAAATAACGAATACCGGCAATTTGTTTATTGGGTGAGAGATTCGATTGCCAGGAAGTTACTGGGCGAGGTATATGCCGATTTTTTAATTACCGAAGACATTAGAGGAGTCCCTTTGGATGAGGCTAAAATAAATTGGGATGAAAGAATAGAATGGCAGGACCCGGAGTACCAGGCAGCATTAGAAGAGATGTATATTCCTGAAGAAGAGAGATTTGCCTTCTCAAAGGAAATAGACACACGAAAACTGGTTTACGATTATTATTGGCTCGATTATGCCCAGGCTGCCAAAAGGGCCAATCGCTACAATTATGAAACCCAAAGCTATAATGGCACCATTGTTACAAATAAAGGGGTAGAAGGCCCAATTGAAAACCGCCGGTCGTTTTTAATGCATGAAAGCACGCCGGTATACCCCGACACCCTGACATGGATCAGAGACTATACCTACTCATACAACGAACCATTAACCCTGAAATACTTCTCGCACGTATCATTCGATGACTATCCGGTTGTTGGTGTTACCTGGAAACAGGCAAAAGCCTTTTGTAACTGGCGCACCAAGATGTATGTGTACAGCAGCTCCAGGATTAATGAAGCACCGCCGCATGATTACAGATTACCAACAGAGAGTGAATGGGAAATGGCTTCCAGGGGAGGTTTGCAAAATTGCCTTTACCCCTGGGGTAGTTATTACACCAGGAACCAACAAGGTTGCTTTGTAGCCAATTTTAAGCCTCTTCGTGGTAATTATGTAGCCGACAGCCCCACAAATGTAACAACCATGAAAACCGGCTCCTTTGACCCAAATGCCTACGGTTTGTACGATATGGCCGGTAATGTGGCAGAATGGACCAGCACCGCATTTTATGAGGCAGCCTACAACATAATGGATGATATAAATCCTGAAATCTCATACAATGCACTCCCCAACGACCCTCCTGTGCTTAAAAGGAAAGTTATACGCGGCGGGTCATGGAAAGATATCGACTATTTTATACGCAACTCAACACGAAGCTTCGAATACCAGGACAGCGCAAAATCATACATTGGATTCAGGTGTGTCAGAAGTTCATTCCGCAACGAGCTTCAAGGCAGGTAGCCTCTGGTACGCCAAATACTATCAAAAGAAACAAGAAAATCACCGCAGAGGCGCGGAGGCGCAGGGGTTTATGACTATTTAGAAATAAAGAAAATCACCGCAGAGGCGCGGAGGCGCAGGGTAAAAGGTGGAAAAAGAAAATTCACCGCAGAGGCGCGGAGGCGCAGGGGTTTATGACTATTAAGAAAAAGAGAAAATTCACCGCAAAGGCGCGGAGGCGCAGAGTAAAAGCAAACAGGATGTAAGATTTCCCTTCTATAAGACCTGCGTAACAAGTGACTCAGAAATAAAAAAAACATTTCATACCTGACATAACCCGGATCAATTTAGATTATTGAGGAGATGGTATATTTTTACTTACCCCCGACTGCTAAAGTGTTACAAGATACATTCCCTCACAACTTTTCCATGCACATACCCTTCATCTGGACGTTCGTTTAAACATTTAAACAGCAATAAATAACGTATAGGCCACAAAATCAAGGAAGTACTAAGACTTGGGGACTTCCTACCTGGCAGAAGGCAGGCTTATCGGGTGTTTGTCTTTTTGAGGAAGTTCTTTTCCCCACAACTTTCTCGGGTCAATTCAAATTTCTGGTGGAGTAATATTTGATATGCCGCCCGTATATTTTCAGGCGGCACGTGGCAGCCCAGGGTGCAGTGTAACGTAGCCCTGTGGTATTGAGTTGATATTTATGCAAAAGCCCTGTAAGGGCGATACGGCCTACCGTCATACAAATCGCTAACCCTGAATAGCATCAATTTTAATCCACGTAAAACGGAGGTTAAAAACCTTCGCACCCGGTAGGGAAACAGGGCTAATTACTTACGACTTTTCACGCAGATTCCGCAGAAATCGCAGATACCCGCTGTTGAAAATTTAATCCTGCTACCCATTAATTTAATCATTCTACTTAGTCTCAGCAAGAAAACGCCAATAATTTCGTTACTCTTGTTTTGAAAACAGTCGATTACACCAGTAAACTCCTTATTTTCAAAACTGCGGAAGCCTCATTCTTGACTTAACTCCGGGGAATTCTAAAAAAAAAAGAAGGCACTCTTTCGAGTGCCTTCCATTTCTTACTAGAATTATTAAATCCTATTACATTATTTGCGGTTTAAAATTAACTTTTTAACCACTTCGTTACCGTTAATATTCAACCTTACAAAGTACATTCCGCTTACATGGCTACTCATATCAATTTCTATAAGATTTGTTGATAAGTAGTCTTTACGGAAGATTTCTTTGCCGGTTATGTTCGTTACTGAAACTCTAACCCTTTCGCCAATGTTGCCACTTATTTCAAGTGTTACCCTGTCGCGGGTTGGGTTCGGGAACATGTTCACTTTAAAGTTATTAGCCAGGTCTTTAACACCAACAGCATAACCAAGTGCACAAATATCAAACTCATCGGTTGCAGACAAGCCGCCCGGGTCGGTTGCTGTAACAGCTATTGTTACGCATCCTGAGTCGACCAACAACGGACTCGCTGTCAATGCATCGCTTGCCAAAGTAATCCAGCCTGGCAGTGGGTCTCCATTGCTTAATGTGGCTGTAATAGTTAAGGCATCCCCGTCAACATCGTCAAAGATATCACCCAATACAGGGCTCAACGGTATTATTTCAGTATGTGCAGCATTAATCTGGTAGTCATCGATTGGCCCTACAACTACCGGTGCATCGTTAACCGCATTAACTGTTACGGTGAATGTTGCCACTTTCGTGTCAACTCCGCCATTATCTGTACCGCCATCGTCCATTACGGTTACGGTTACTACCGCGGTACCATGTGCATCAGGTGCTACTGTTAATTGTATGCTACCTGTTGTTGCACCTGCTGTATAACTAACAGTTACCCCTGTAATCAATGCCGGGTTGTCGGCTACGGCAGTTACTGAAACAACCGTCTGTGAATCACAGTCAACTCCCGGGGTAATACCAGTCAATGAAATTGTGCTGGCATTGTCCTCGTCTATTTCAACGTCATTAATAGCATCGATGGTTGGTGCGCCATTGTATGTCGATACAACCACTACGAATGTCAACTCTACCTGGTTGCTGCCATCGCTGGCTACATAGGTTTCAGTAGTTGCCCCCAGTGGGAACAAACCTGCTGCGCCAAGTCCTGCAGTTTGCGTAATAGTTACGCCACATACATCGGTTGCTTCGATTGCCGGGTAATCTGCTACTGCTACAGAGCATACCCCTGGAGCTACTTCTACCCAGATAGTATCGTCTACCGGTGTAAATACCGGGTCGATATTGTCGATTACCGTTACGTTAGATGTACACTGGTCCGTATTGTTGCTTGGATCCCAAACTGTCAATGTAACTGTTTGTACACCTACATCGGCACATGTAAACACGCCCTGGCTGATTGCCATACTGTCGATACCGCAAGCATCGTAACTTCCACCTTCAAGTTCATTGTAAGTACGTGCCCATGCCGGTACGCTTTCACGGTCGTTTTCATTGTTGACCCAGCCCGGGAAAATAAGCCCGTTGCCATTTTCGTCTAATATGACTATTGTGTCGCGGCACATTGCTACCGGGTCTGTTACATCATTAACAGTTACCGGGCAATAAGCTACCGAAACGTTGCCATTAGTATCCCTGGCTGTTACTTCCACACTTAAAGGTGATGTAAATACATTCACACACTCGAAAGAGAAGTCTTTAAATGACAGGCTATCGAATGGGAACGGACTCAGGCAATTGTCCCATGTACCTTCAGTCAGGTCCATTTTCTCTTGCTCTGACAATACATATTCACCACTTTCCCAAAGGTCCTTAGTCATCTCATTACATACAATCACCGGTGGTAAATTGTCTACAACAGTAACTGTTGACGTACAGGAAGCTGCATTGCCGGTCGGGTCGTCTACCCAAAGAGTTAGAATATTATTGCCTACTTCATCACAATTGAATGTATAAGAAGACGGCGACCCTTCTAACTCTTCACCATTAACCGTTTTTATCCAGTAATTTTCAATTGAGCAGTTGTCACCGCTTCCGTTATCAATTCCTAGTGCAGTTATTGTAGCTGCCCCCTCGCTATCAAGGTATAAAGTAGTATCCTTACAAGCAGCACTTGGGTCAACAGTATCTTTAACCATTACCATTGTTGTGCAGGTGCTTTCATTACCACTTACATCTTTTACGGTCAATGTTACCATTGTCCCGTATGGATATTCCGGTGGGTCGCAGGTGAAGTCGTACTTATCGAGCCACATTGTATCAATGCTACAGTTATCAGTACTGCCATCATCAATATCGGCAGCATCAATACTTACAGTACCCCCGTTTATTGTACCACTAAGATAAACTGTAATCGATTCTTTACATTCTGCTACCGGTGGGAGTGTATCTTTAACCGTTACTGTTACGACACAACTATCTTTATTCCCACTCTCATCTTTGACATACAGAGTTACCTCAACCGGTGTAGCTGTATCTGCACAATCAAAATCGTA
>UOEP01000141.1_pt1 | contig 18594 bp, 14 predicted proteins | sample 1989931 | NCBI WGS metagenome assembly UOEP01 (sample SAMEA4712198, study PRJEB27164) | hydrothermal vent metagenome | biome: marine basaltic hydrothermal vent biome; feature: marine hydrothermal vent; material: mineral | place: Pacific Ocean | collected 2011-06-14/2011-07-23 | depth 1691 m
ACCAAATAATGCATGGTTTGAAGACTACAGCGTTGACTTTGTCCACCGTGGCTTACACAACTGCACCTACATCCCTGGTGAAACTATAATAAAAGTCCCGGTAGGGGAAGTTTTCATTGAAATATCAAAGGGTTTTGAGATAAAGCCTGTTCGTAAAGTAATTGACATCACAGCAGGAATAAATGAGGTAACGGTCGAAATTGAGAAAGTGTTGGACTGGAGGGGCAAAGGATGGGTAACCGCCGACACTCATGTACATTTCCTGTCAACCGAGTCTGCCATGCTGGAAGGGTCTGCCGAGGGGGTAAATATTGTTAATTTACTGGCCAGCCAATGGGGAGAGCTGATGACCAATGTTGGGGATTTTGATGGAAAAACGACTTACGGGTCAAAAGAAGCAGGCGGGGATGGGGAATACCTCGTCAGGGTCGGCACCGAAAACCGGCAGCATGTGATGGGCCATATATCACTCTTAGGCTATGAAGGCAGCATGATAGTGCCAATGACCACTGGTGGAGCCAATGAATCGGCTATTGGCGACCCCATTGAAATGCTTTTGACAGAATGGGCGCAACAGTGTAAAAAACAGGATGGCGTAGTTGTTTTACCCCATTTCCCGGAGCCACGCCTTGAAAATGCCGCATCAATTGTAAATGGGAGTATTGATGGTGTTGAAATGACATCAATGGGGAACCTATACGGAGGGATACATCCATATTCACTAACAGATTGGTACCGCTACCTCAATTGTGGGTACTTTGTTGCTGCTGTTGGCGGAACTGATAAAATGAGTGCGGGGACAGCAGTGGGTACTGTTCGTACTTATGCAAAAATTGATAAAAATATAGGATTCAGCTATGATGCCTGGAAAGAATCTGTTAGAAAAGGGCAGACATTTGTGACCTATGGGCCGTTAGTTGAATTCCTGGTTGATGGGAATCCTTCGGGAAGCCGGATAAATATGTCGATAAATGGGGGGACGGTCGATATTACCTGGGAAGTAGCCAGTATTACTATCCCAATGACACGCGTGGAATTGATAGTCAATGGTGAAGTAAAGGAAAGTGTAGCCGTATCAAAATGGGAGGGAAGTGGGAATTGGAAATTTAAAGTGGCTAAAAGCTCCTGGGTAGCCTTATTGGTAAGAGGGCATTATGAAGATAAACCGGAGATTATCACAGCTCATACCTCACCTGTCATGATCAAAGTGAAGGATTCAAAAATGCTTGCAGCAGCTGATGCCCTTACTATCCTTGAACAGATTGAAGGAGCCAAGGCCTATCTTGAAACTATCGGCACCAGGGCCGAAGATAAGGCCTACAAGCGTATGAAAATGGTATTGGAGTCAGCACACCGGGCCTTGCACAACCGGATGCACGCTCTGGGCTACGACCATATCCATACACCTACTACCGACCACCCGGAGCATCATAACTGAGGTATAACCGACTCTATGGATTATTATATTCGTTCAATAGCAGCTTACGAATGTATATAGCTATGGGCGAATTGGAGAAAGAAGCCTCAAATATATTCCACCTTTAAACCTGCAACTATAATTTACTACTTTTGGCTGCTATATTAGAAAAAAGAGAATGACAAATGATAGATAAAATCCTAATTACACCCTTTCAGAAATTTATAAAGATTGAAAGCCTTAGCGGGGTACTCCTGTTTAGTGCAACTATTATTGCATTAATCTGGGCGAACTCACCATATAGGCATATCTATGAATCATTGTGGCAACATAAGGTAGGGATTAAAATACATAATTTCGAACTTATAAAACCACTCATATTATGGATTAATGATGGATTAATGGTAATCTTTTTCTTCCTTATCGGATTAGAACTCAAAAGGGAGTTGCTGATTGGGGAATTAGATTCTCCAAAAAAAGCGGCATTCCCGTTCATTGCCGCTATCGGAGGGATGTTGTTCCCCGTTGCTTTATTTATTTTCCTTAACGAAAACCCTGAAACATTAAATGGGTGGGGTATACCAATGGCTGCCGACATAGCATTTTCGCTGGCTATTTTAAAGTTATTAGGCAACAGGGTGCCTTTGAGCCTTAAAGTATTCCTGACAGCATTTGCTATTATTGACGATATTGGAGCAGTGCTTGTAATTGCTGTTTTTTATAGTACGAGCATTAATTGGTTGTTATTAACTTATGCTGTGATCCCTGTTTTTATCCTCTCGTTCCTTTCGTACCGGAAAATATATGCGAAACACTTAATTTTAGTATTTGGCATTATTATTTGGTTATTGTTCCTGAAAGCAGGTATCCACCCCACTGTAGCAGGGGTGTTATTAGCTTTTACTATTCCGATAAGGCGGAAAATAGATGTTAAAACATATACAAATAAGCTCTGTGGCATAGCAAACAAAATAAGGGAAACTAACGACAACAAAAACCCCATCCTTTCTAAAGGGCAAATAGAACAGATAGATAATTTAGAAGCTTGCACTAATAAGGTGCAGTCGCCGCTACAACACCTTGAACACCGGCTTCATAATTGGGTTGCATATTTTATCATACCGGTTTTTGCATTATCCAATGCAGGAGTTGCTTTTAATACAAAAATGAGTTTAGACTACCCACTAATCATAAACATAGCAATTTGCCTGTTTATAGGGAATTTCATTGGCGTAGCATTGTCATCTCTTTTAGGTGTAAAACTGAGGATAACAGAATTGCCAAAAGGTGTAGACTATAGGCTGGTATTGGGTATTGCCTCCCTGGCAGGGGTAGGGTTTACCATGTCCATTTTCATTGCAAACTTAGCTTTTATTGAAAATCCCGTTTTTATAGATTCAGCAAAAGTAGGGATTCTTATCGGGTCATTCATTTCGGGGCTGATAGGGTATACAATTTTAAGGTTAAGTAGTAAAAAGAAAAGAATGGCAGGCAATAAATAATGTATTCTTTTAAATCCTTTTGAAAAGGTAACCCAATGATTTACATGTTATATAATATTAATTATTCTCATAAAGGGGAATTAGGACGTTTTTTATTGAAAGTTAGTTATTTGCAGATGTAGTATTTCAATATGTTATATAGTATGTTGATTTAATAATTTTAATATCGTTATCTTTAAGATGAAATAAAATGTTAGCCTAATGAGATATTCTGCAAACATTTCGAAAAAAAATCAAAATACGATAAGTACGCTCGGAAATTCGCAAAGGCATTGGCAAAGTCAATTATAAAATTACTTTCTCCAATAAAGGTGGGGATTGTGGTTCATCATATCTTAACTATTTTGATAATCCTGAAGTTTATTTGGAGTTTCCAAATTATGGGGTTGAAATTTTAGTAAGCCAGTATGATAATTAAATTAATCTTATGAAAAAAAGAGTAGTAGTTTTATTTATCACTTTAAGTTTTGTGGTTACAAGTATTGCCCAGGAAGTTAATGAATCAACTTTCAATAATCTTCAGGTTGATGTTGGTTACCTTATCCAATCCAATAAACTAAATGAAGATAATTATTATGATTTTAAGTATTCAGGTTATAATATCGACAATTCAACTCTCGAGGGCCTGTCTGTAAAATTTACTATGCCAACAAAAAGGAAGTATTTAGATATCATATTTGGTGTCTTAATAGGGCTTGGGATGGACGATTATGGTTCAACTTCATGGTCGCCCGGCAATACGGACTCCTATGATTATAAGATAAATGGAGGAGGAGTATTTGCCGGAGTTAGCCCAAAATTAAAAGGCAAACATTTTGGTTTAACATGTGACCTGGCTATTGGCGTATTTTCTTATAAAGAATACCTCGGCATATACAACAATATTTATGAACCTTTTATAGATTCTTATGAGCGAAAAGCTTCCTATGGTTTAGGTGGGTTAAGTGCATTGGGGTTTTATGTAAATTTTGGTAAAATAGGGTTAAACCCGAATGTGAATGCAATTTTTACAGGGGGTAATAATACCAGCTTCTTATTTTATGGAGTCAACATCCCTTTAACTTATAAGTTCTGAAAACTAAAGTTAAATTAAGCAATAAGGAAATATTGATATGAGGAAAAGTTTAGTTACGATAGTGATAGTTTTGTTTATCTCAAATAACTCATGCCCAAGACTGGATTAGTTTAATAGGAGGAGGTATGGTAAATGGGAAAGTTGAGTCGGTAGAAGGAGGGCGATTAGTTCTTATTTCCATGGATGAAGACTCTTTAATAATTCCCAAGGTATTGATAAAAAAGGTTTTTTTTGAGGATGGAGCGACCCTTTTTGTTGGTGCTAATCAACGTCGCCTAAAGCGTCCTTTTGGAGTTGGGGTTAATGTTTTTGGTCCAATGTTAAATTACAATAATGGTTTGGGAGCTGTTTATTTAAATTATTATATACACCCACAATTTAATTTTGAGTTAGGGTCTGACCTGTTAGCAGTTTACGGCGGGTTAAAATACCTTCCCCTATCGGCTAAAAAAGATCGGGTATTAGCTCCTTATTTCGGAGTAAATATTGTAAGAGCTGAAAATGATTCTGGGAACCAGGAGATAACCGGTTACTTTCCATTAGGGATGGAAGCATTTTTTAAAAATGGGTTGGTCGCTAGCTTTGAAGTAGCTTTGGCCACCGGGCCTGAATCTACCTTTGACTCAGTCTTATTTGGTTTTAAATTAGGTTATCAGTTCTCCAGGAATTAAAAAAAAGGATGCCATCTTATTTGAGAGATGGCATCTTTTTTTTGCCTACTGCGACTGCCCACTGAATACTTTTTTATGCCTACAACCTTTCTTTTATAGTCCTGGTTGCCTCCTCAAAGCCTGGTTTTTCTAACAATGCAAACATATTTTTTTTGTACGCTTCCACTCCCGGTTGGTCGAAAGGGTTGACATCCAGCGTATAGCCACTTAATCCACAGGCTTTTTCAAAGAAATAGATGAGTTGCCCAAGGTAATATTCGTTCAGCTTGGGAATCTCGATCAGGATATTCGGGACGCCTCCGTCAACATGTGCCAGGGCTGTGCCCAACTCTGCCATTTTGTTTACTTCGTCAATACGTTTCCCGGCGAGGTAATTAAGCCCGTCCAGGTTCTCAGTATCTTCAGGTACCACCACTTCCTTGCCGGACGACTGAATAGAGATCACCGTTTCAAACAGTTTACGTTCGCCTTCCTGGATGTATTGCCCCATTGAGTGCAGGTCGGAAGTAAAATCAACACTTGCAGGGAAAATCCCTTTGCCCTCTTTCCCCTCACTTTCGCCATACAGTTGTTTCCACCACTCGCTCAGGTAATGCAGTTTTGGGTGGTAGTTCACCAATATCTCAATAAGTTTGCCTTTTTTGTACAATTCGTTGCGCACTGCTGCATATTGTGCAGGCAGGTTGTTTTCAAACGGTACGTCAACACCTGAAGCATTTTCCATATCAACGGCACCTTTTACCAATGCCCGGATATTGAATCCGGCAATGGCAATGGCTACAAGGCCAACAGGTGTCAGTACCGAATAGCGTCCGCCAACATCATCGGGGATTACGAATGTCTTGTATCCTTCGGAACCGGCTAATACCCGCAATGCCCCTTTCGAAGCATCGGTGATAGCAATAATCCGCTCTTTTGCCTCCTCTTTGCCGTACTTATTTTCCAACTCTTGTTTCAACAGGCGGAAAGCCAGTGCAGGCTCGGTTGTGGTGCCCGATTTTGAAATGACGGTGATTGCATACTCTTTGTTCTTCAGTAGTTCCATCAATTCAAAGAGGTAGTCTTCGCAGATATTCTGCCCGGCAAAAAGTACTATCGGATTGCCGTTGCCTTTTAGTTGCGCAAAACTATCCGACAAAGCATCGATAACCGCTTTTGCGCCCAGGTATGAGCCTCCGATGCCCACAACTACCATGGCATCCAGTTTTTTTGCTTTTAGCCTGGCTGCAGTTGCTTCAATTTCAGCAAATTCATTTTCGGTAATTGACGATGGCAGGTTTACCCAGCCCAGGAAGTCGTTCCCTTTCCCGGTTTTTTTATGTAGTGCCTGGTTGTACCCTTCAATTTTTTGCTTGTATGGAGTTATAAGGTCATTTGAAATAAAATCAAGTACCCGGTTGAAATTAAGTGATATTGGTTTCATAATATAAATTAACTAAGTTTTTTTGTAAGTTTTGCTATTTCTCGTTTTGGGGGGGCATTTTCGTAAAGTATCCGGTAAACGGCTTCCGATATAGGCATCTGCACCTTGTATTTTTCGTTGATCTCTTTAATCGACTTTGCTGCATAATACCCTTCGGCGACCATCAGCATTTCCAGTTGCGCAGTTTTTACCGAATACCCTTTCCCGACCATGGTGCCAAACTGGCGGTTACGGCTAAATTGCGAATAGGCAGTAACCAGCAGGTCGCCCAGGTAGGTAGAGCTTTTTATGTCGCGTGTAATGGGGTGTACTTTGTCGACAAACCTTTTGATTTCCTGAATTGCATTGGCGATTAGCACTGCCTGGAAATTATCGCCATACCTCAGCCCGTAAACCATGCCGGCTGCAATGGCTATAATATTTTTTATCACCGATGTATATTCCGTACCCCAAATATCGTCCGATATATTGGTTACGATATAATCACACCGTATCAGTTGTGCAAACTCATTGGCTTTTGTTTCATCGGGGCAGGCTATAGTCAGGTACGACAGCCTTTCCAATGCAACCTCCTCGGCATGGCATGGCCCGGCAATAATACCTATCGAACTGAACGGTACATTATAGCACTTATGAAGGAATTCACCAACCAACAAATTGTTTTTCGATACAATCCCCTTAATCCCTGAAAGTATAAATTTCTTACTGATGTCGGTTTTCATTGCCTCCAGGGTCCCGTTCAGGAAAGCGGAAGGGATGGCTAAAATTAATATCTCCGATTCAGCGGCAATCTTATCAATATCGCTGTAAAAATGTATCCTGCCTGTATCGAATTCTACTCCCCTGAGGTATTTGGGGTTGTGCCTGAACTTCATAAACTGGCCAATATCTTCTGAATTCCTGAAATACCAATTAATCCCATTCAGGTTTTCAAGCAATATTTTAGCTAAAGCTGTTGCCCAACTACCACTTCCTATTACTGCTACTTTGTTTTTGCCAGGTGACATTGAGTATAATCCTAAAATTTTGTATGAAGAGGTGGCAAATTTATAAAGAATTTCTGATAATAAGAGGCTGTTAAGGTTAAAGGGCAAATAATATTTATCCTTTGCCTCTAACAAATCCATGATAAATATCAAAGATTTTTATGCTTAATTTTTCGTTGCTTTGCAAAAAAAAAAGTTAAGCCATGGCATTTATTACAAAAGATAAATTATTTAGTCGTGAATGGTTCGCCAGTTATCTTTTGATATTGGCCGGGACGTTTATATTGGCGGCAGGGTTTGTTTATTTCATCTCGCCCCACAAGATTGTGCCGGGGGGAGTGTTTGGAATAGCAATAGTAATACACCACCTTACCAAAGGATTGTTCTCTGTTTGGCCCAATGGGGTGCCAATAGGGCTTTTCGGGCTGGTACTGAACATCCCTTTGACCATTGTTGGAGTTAAGGTCCTAGGCCCCAGGTTTGGGGTGAAAACGGTGGTTGGTTTTGTACTGGCCTCTTTTTTTATCGATATGATTATGTACCTGCGCCCTGAAGGTGATATGCCTTTAGTGGACGATGTATTGTTGTCGTCTGTTTTTGGGGGAGTACTGGTTGGCTTCGGGCTTGGGCTGATATTCAAATCACGGGCAACATCAGGAGGGTCTGATATCATTGCCATGATCCTTGCAAAATATACAAAATTACAACTGGGGCGCCTGATGATTTATGTCGACTCGGCCATAGTATTATTGGCGTTGGCTGCATTTAAAGACTGGCATATCCCGCTTTATTCATTAATTGTTATATACATCTCAGGGAAAGTTATCGACATTACATTAGAGGGGGTCGATTATAATAAAGCACTTATGATAATCTCAGGCAAACATGAAGAAATAAGGAATAAGTTAATTGTTGATTTAGGACGCGGGGGTACTTACCTCAATGGCGAAGGCATTTATACCGGCAATCGGAAAAAGGTTATATATACCGTTGTAAGCAGGCGCGAAGTGGCAATCCTTGAAGAATATATCAGTAAAATAGACCCGGATGCATTTATTACGGTAACCGATGCGAAGGAGATCCTGGGCGAAGGTTTTCAAAACCTGAAAAAGAAAGTAGAAAATTCATGATTATATCGGCGTTAAAACATAGCTGCCACGGAAAATCCGGTTATTTGCCGAATAAATAGATGCATATACCATTATGAAGATAGTTTGTGTGAAAGGAAATCCGTAAATTTGGAGTGGCTCAGGAAAGTTATATTTACAGGTTTGCCATGAAAAAGGTTTCTTTAATCCTCTTAACTATTTTTATCTGTTCATTTTTTGCTTCCGCTCAAAAAGTAGGATTGGTTTTAAGCGGTGGCGGTGCAAAAGGGTTTGCTCATATTGGTGTTATCAGGGTACTGGAAGAGAATAATATCCCGATTGATTACATTGCCGGTACTTCTATAGGGGCAATTGTCGGGGCATTGTATGCAGCAGGTTATTCAACCGATGAAATGGAGGAGTTGTTTAAGTCGGAGTCATTTTATTCCTGGTCGACAGGGAAAATACTGGAGGAATACAGGTATTATTTCAAAAAACAGGAAGATGACCCCGGATGGCTTGAGTTGAGCCTGAAAAAGAAAGATGACAAGCTGAAAATCCTTCTTCCGACAAACTTAATCCCTGTGGAACAAATGGATTTTGCATTTATGGAGTTGCTGGCCAGTACCAATGCTGTATCCAAGAATAATTTCGACAGCCTTTTTGTGCCCTTCAGGTGCGTTGCCACCGATGTATATGCCAACAGGGAGGTTGTGTTGAAAGATGGCGACCTGGGCGAAGCAGTGAGGGCCTCAATGACAATCCCGTTGTATTTCAAGCCTATCTATATAAACGGGACATTACTTTTCGATGGCGGCATACTCAACAATTTCCCGACAGATGTAATGAAAGAGGCATTCCACCCGGATGTGATTATAGGGCATAAAGTTGTAGATGAGTACAAACACCCCGAACCAGACGACCTGTTGGAGCTGATTACCAACATTGTGATGCAGCCTACCAATTATAAGATTGACGCTGATGACGGGATACTCCTTGAAACCAGGCTGTCCAATGTAGGGCTGTTCGATTTTAATAAAATTGAATCGACCCTTAATGCCGGGATTAAAACTGCCAACACTTATATAGATAGTATCAAACAGCTTGTGCAACGGAGGGTGCCGAAAGAAGTTGTAGACAAACGGCGGAAAGAGTTCAACGACAAAAAACCGGAACTACTGTTTCAGAATTTCCAGGTTGAAGGGGTGAGCGACCCTGCACAACGAAGGTTTATCATCCAGTCGATAAAGCATAAATCAAATATAATTAACCTGGATAATTTCAGGAAAGAGTATTATAAACTGGCCACCGATAAACAGATACAATCTTTGCGCCCTATAGCAATGTACAACTATGAAACAGGTTATTTCGATGTACACCTGAAAATTACCCCTCAGAATAAAATGGAAATTAAATTTGGGGGCAACGTGTCGACAAGCCCTATTAACCAGGGGTTTTTAGGATTCGACTACCGTATTTTTAAAAACCGTGCATACACTTTTACCTCAAACATATATTTTGGGCGGTTTTACAGTTCATTTAAAGCCGGAGGCAGGATTGATTTCCCCACAAAGGTCCCGCTTTACCTGGCAGGGTATTCCACACTCAACCGTTGGGATTTTTATTCCAGCAGTACAGAGCTTCTTTTTGAAGATGTTAAACCTCCATATATTATTCAGAATGAATACAACCTCAGGTTTGAGGCCGGCGTACCCCTGGGGGTGAGCCATAAGCTGAGTGCGGGTGTTGCCTATTCCAATTCACGTGATGAGTATTATCAAACCAAAACGTTTGGGAAAGAGGACGAGCCTGACAAAACCGATTTTAACGCCTTTGTGCTTAGCCTGGGGGTGGAAAGCAATTCGTTGAATTATAAGCAGTATGCTACACGGGGGCTTAGTAATGGCATTTCGGCAAAATATATTTCGGGTAAAGAGAATAACCTCCCGGGCACAACATCGTCGGCAGTTGCCGGTTCGTCCAGGAACCACTCCTATTTTTTATTTGAAGCCTATTCCGATAAATATTATCAATTGGGGAGGAGGGTTACTCTTGGCACTGCATTTAAAGGGGTTTACAGCAACAAAAACACCTTTAGCAACTACACCTCAACAGTACTTGCTGCACCCGGCTTTACCCCTACGCCTCATAGCAAATCAATATTTATTGAAAATTTCCATGCCAACAAATACCTGGCAGGAGGGTTGAAAGGTATTTTTAATTTTAACGGCCAGTTCCATTTACGGTTGGAAGGGTTCTGCTTTGCACCTGTAAAGGAAATATTACCTGACAAGCACCTGGTTGCCGGCTATAGCCCGCTATCATTCACTGGCGTCCATTTCCAGGGTATGGCCGCCTTGGTATACCATACCGTGCCCGGGCCTATCAGCTTTGCGGTTAACTATTACGATAAGCCGGATGCCAAATTTTTTATGACATTGAATTTTGGGTATATCCTTTTTAATAAACGCGGGTTTTAGCGATTAGCCGATGCAGTTATACTACAGGTAAACACATTGCTTACCCTTTCATTCTAAAAAATCTTCTTATTTTTGCATTTAATTTAATCGAAAGGAAATGGGCGGGGAAAGTTTAAACCATATTGTCTATTCAAAAAATGTTGTCGAGTTTGTTACTGTGGCCAACGAGTTTTGCCGCATGGTAGAGGAGGTAGGCAGGTACAGGATAGCCGAGGCACTGGGAAAGGTACAAAAGATATTGCCATTGGTTTACCTGAAAGCAGCCCTGCTCCCTTCTGTAGAAAGGATGTTTGAAGAGGATGTCCAAAAATTTGTTTCCGAACTCGATTATAATATGTTGCTACAGAAATGGATGCAGTTGCTGGGCGAGCATGACAGCTTCATGGAGGTATTTGAGCCGGGTATCGAGTTTAACGATCAACCGGTAAATTTAAGCATTTCTGAAAGTATCTTGGATATTTACCAGGTACTAAAGAATTTTGTCGTTTCATATAGCTCTGTCAATGAGGATATTATGAATGACGCGCTAAGTGATTGTATTATAAGTTTCGAGCAATATTGGGGGCAGGAGTTGGTTAATGTTTTGAGGGCTGTACACATGCTCCTGGTTAGTGGGAAAGGCCTGGAAGAAACAGGCGGTAATGCCCACAGCGATAGTAGGGGAGGCGATGGGCCCCACTGGAGGGATAGATTTTTTAATCAGTAACGATACGATATTTAAAATAGTAGATGTTTAGGGAAAGTATTACAAAAGAAGAGTTGGCAGAGCTGCCGTTAGTGCAGTTCGAGGGAGAAATAACAGTTGTTGACGAATATTCACAGGTAAATAAAATAGCTGATTTTTTAGCTAAACAGCAATTAATCGGTTTTGATACCGAAACCCGGCCATCATTTAAAAAGGGTGTAGCCTATAAAGTGGCGTTGCTTCAGTTGTCAACCAACGGGCATGCATTCCTTTTCAGGTTGAATAAAATCGGGTTGCCGGGCAGGATTGTGAGAATCTTGCAATCGGAAGATATTATAAAAATGGGGGTAGCCCTACGTGATGATATCAAAGCACTGCAAAGCCTGGCAGATTTTAAGCCCAATAAGTTTATAGATTTACAGGAAAGCGTAAGAGATTTCGGCATTAAGAATTTCAGCCTGAAAAAATTGACAGCAATAATTTTGGGGTTCAGGATATCCAAGTCGCAGCAACTCTCAAACTGGGAAACCGAATCATTGACAGAGGCGCAACAAATTTATGCAGCTACCGATGCATGGGTTGCCCTGAAGATTTATGAGAACCTGTTTGTAGACCGGCTCCAGGAAATAAAACAATAGGTAAAACAGTTGAAGCGGAATGGGAATAATTAATCGGCAAATATGAAATCTAATTTGACTTCCATAATATTAAAGTCCGGTAAGGACCAATCTTTAAAGAGGTTCCACCCCTGGGTTTTTTCGGGGGCAATAAAAAAAATAAAGGGGAGTGTTGCTGAAGGGGATGTTGTTGCTGTTTACTCCAATAAGGATGAATTCCTGGGGTTAGGGCATTACCAGGTCGGGTCGATTGCGGTGAGGGTTTTTTCATTTGAACAGGTTGACCCTGATTTTGATTATTGGAAGGGCAAACTGGCAAAAGCCTTTGCTATGCGGGAACAACTGGGGTTGACGGCAAATGCCGATACCAATGTTTATCGCCTGGTAAATGCTGAAGGTGACGGAATGCCGGGACTGATAATCGACTATTATAATGGTGTTGCCGTGATGCAAATGCATTCGATAGGCATGTACCTGATACGCGAGAAAATTGCGGAAGCATTAAAGGAGGTAATGGGAGATGCTTTAATAGCAGTATATGATAAGAGTGCAAAAACATTACCTTTCAAAGCTGATATTGAGCCGGTTGATGGTTATATCCTGGCAAAGAGCCCAGCTAATCAGGTTTTGGAATACGGTTTAAGGTTCAATGTTGATTGGGAGAACGGGCAGAAAACAGGCTTTTTTATTGACCAGCGCGAAAACAGGAGGCTGGTTGAACACTATGCAAAAGGGCGCGATGTGTTGAATATGTTTTGTTACACCGGAGGGTTTTCATTTTTTGCCATGCGTGGCGGGGCAAACCTGGTACACTCTGTCGACTCTTCGGCCAGGGCAATCGACCTGGCAAATGAAAATGTTGCCCTGAACTTCCCTGGCGGCAAACGGCATCAAACCTTTGCTGTCGATGCTTTTGAATATATGCAGGGCATTAAAAACAAATACGACTTAATTATTCTCGACCCACCTGCATTTGCCAAGCACCGAGGCACCCTGCCCCGGGCATTGCAGGGGTACAAAAAGCTTAATGCCAGGGCTTTTGAACAAATCAGGCCAGGCGGGGTCGTCTTTACCTTCTCTTGTTCGCAGGTTGTTTCAAGAGAGAAGTTCCGCGAGGCGGTTTTTTCGGGTGCCGCCATCTCCGGGCGTACGGTGAAAGTGCTCGGCCAACTGGCACAACCTGCCGACCACCCTGTTAATATTTACCATCCGGAAGGGGAGTACCTGAAAGGGCTGGTTCTTTATGTTGAATGATTTTATATTTTTACCTTTTTTAAAAGCAGGATCGTTATGGTAAGCAAAGCTATAGTTGATATATTAAACACCGAATATGGTAATGATAGTATTGAAGGGATACTAAAAAAAATTGCCGTTAAGTTTCAGGGTAAAATTGTATTTACCTCCAGCCTGGGGTATGAAGACCAGGTAATTGCCGACATTATTTTTAGGAACGATATCCCCATTAGGGTTATTACACTCGATACAGGCAGGATGTTTGAAGAAACCTACAAAGTGTTTAACCGTACCCTGGAAAGGTATGGCAAAGAAATAACTCCTTATTTCCCTGATTATAAAGATGTTGAAAAGTTGTTAAAGGAAAAAGGGCCGGTTAGTTTTTACGAATCTATTGAAAACCGGAAAGAGTGTTGCCATATAAGGAAGGTTAAGCCGTTGCAGCGTGCCCTGAAAGGGGTGGAGTGCTGGGTAACCGGGCTAAGGGCCTCGCAATCGTCAGGCAGGAGCGTGCTTAAAACGGTAGAATGGGATAGTGGCTACCAATTGGTAAAATGCAACCCCCTGGTCAACTGGAGCCTGGAGGAAGTAAAAGAGTATATAAAAGAAAACAATGTACCGTATAACTCATTACACGACAAAGGCTTTGTAAGTATTGGCTGTGAACCGTGTACCCGGGCTATCCGGGCGGGCGAAGATTTCCGTGCCGGCCGTTGGTGGTGGGAAAACAAATCGGGCAAAGAGTGCGGGCTGCATACGCACAAGTAAAAAAAAATCAGGTAGTGTGGACAAGGGCCAGGTTAGGCCTGCCTAATACTTTTTCCAGGGGTTCTCCCTCTTCTTGGCATAGTCAGATGCCCCCCATTTTACATCTTTCAGGAGTTTCTCTTTCTCATCGAGACGGTAAAACTCCCTGGCATTTTTATACATTATCTTCCAGGCAACCTCTATAGCTTCCTCTTCTGAATAATACCCTTCGTCAACCAATTCGGTCAGAACCTGCGAAATGCCCAGCCTTGCTACGTAAGCATGGCCCACTGTCAGCTCAACCGGTATATAGTCGCCCCCAAAACAAAAAATCTTGTTTACCGGTGCTGCAGTAAGGTACTGTTTCAGGAACTGCCGGGTAGCGACATGGTCGATAATCCATGCCCATGCCAGGTCGACATAAGCATTTGAATAATGTTTTGCCACTGCTACCATCTCGTCCTGGTAAGGGTATGCAATATGCAAAAAAACAAATTTCCTACCCCCTGCCCTGCCATGCAGGCACATTTCTGCCGCATAAGCAGGGTTTTGGCTTACATTAGTCAGGTGCATATAGTCGTACCCCGAATAGTAACCGGTATGTACTTTGATGGGTAGGGTATGATCTGCGGCAACCTGTGTTGTGTACCAGAACAAGTGGTCTTCAAGTTTCTTTTCTTCTTCTTCGTTCAGAACCGGATTATTAACCCTTTTAGAGAATATTGGGCTTGCCTCGTCAAACCCAACCCTGTCATAATCAATGTTCCGCCTGTAAGCATTTACAGATTTAGCAGCCACGGCATACTTCCCATACTTTTCGAACCACCAGTCAACTACCCGGTACCAATCTTTCAGTGTTTTTACTTTTATTTTTGCAGGCCCGCTTAATAATTTAATTTGAGGCCCTACATCCTTAGACCATGAGAACGCTGAAAACATCCCGGAGATGCCAATATCCTGCATAAGCAATAGGGGGGATTCCGTTTCATTTACCGGCTTATCCCATAAAGTATTCACCTGGCACGACTCAATATTTGCCACATCGTGGAGTACATATTTGTAAAACCCCGGTTTTTTCAACTCATTGTACCTTTCTTGCAGTACCGCTATTGACTCTTTATTTATTTCCCCGATGCCGTATAGAAGCCTCAGTGTATGCCTTACCGATAGGCCGTAGCTTGTATGCTTAACATTGTCCCAGTACGGCTCAAGCAACCCCCATTTCTTTAATGGGCCGACTTTTGATGAGAATAGTTGCCTGTATATATCCAATGGCATTCCTGAAGAGACAAAATCGTGGTGGAAATAGTGCCCAAACAGGACGGTCCAATCATCTGCCTGCAAAAAGTTTTCCCCATTGCCAAGGCGTATACTCTCATCTATTATGTGCTCATGCGTATCGATAAAAGGTATCTTACTTACTTCAGGCCAGATTGCCGGGTTTACACCTGCCGGTATTTCGTATTGGTTGTCTTTATTGCAACTTCCAAAGGGGAACATGGATACCCCGGCAGTTGTGGCTGCTGAAACTTTGATAAAGTTCCGCCTCGAAATCGGATACTTTTTTTTTGTTTGCATGGTTGTTATTATTTATATAGATACCTAAAAGCTCCCGCTTATGTACGAATGGCTGCAAAATACAATCATTTTATTGCCAGGGGAAACCTTTCCTCAAAAAGAATAACGCCTGTACTATACCTGGCTACTCCGGGAAACTACAATAGTCAAAAAAAAACTCCCTATTAGGAATACAATATAATTTTAAAAACCCTACCTCCGGTGGATTTATTGATAATACAGGGGCAATTTTATTTTATCTCATGGCAAAACATTTAACTATTTAATATAATTATGTTCCAAATTGAGGATTGTATTCCTATCGTCAAATTGGTTATTGTATATTTGATTAATCGAGTAAACTAAAGCTATTTGAAACCTGTGGTCTTGCTTACCAAAGAGGCTTGCAGATTGCCCGTTATTGTTAAGGTACCTGTATTGGAAACCCAGGTCAAGATTCTCTCCTAAGCGGTAAAATACATTTGCAATCCCGATTATCTGTTCACTTCCACTTACAGCAGAAAAAGATTTGTATCCGAAGCTTAAAGATGCCTGTGCCAATGGCCTTTCATATTTTCGATATAGGTACCTAATTGTCCCGAAGGTTGAAACAGAAGGGGTTCTTACATAATTGGCATAGCTGTTTAGCCTGTTGATTGCCGTGAAACCTATGTTGTAAATCTCCTGTACCTTTAAATCAAGGAAATGGACAGGGTCGGGTTTTATGTTAAGGGTTATTGTGCCAATTACGTTTTTGAGCAATCGGCCAAGGCCATTATACCCCGGCTGCCTGGTAATGTAATTGTTGTAACTTACGCCAACTCTTTGAATAATGTCCCTATTCCACCTTTGGCTCTCGGGCACAATGTATAAAAATGAGGCGCCAAAAGAATTTAATTCAAAGTCGGTAGGGGCCGACAAATCGGCAAAATTCTCGCCGTGGAACTTTAACCAGTACCGTTGTTTAAATATATGCGTATATTCAATCACATTGCCGTATTGGTTGTCCTGGGTATTTGAGCCGATAGAAAAAGGGTTTAGTGAATAATTAAACTGGATGGCATCATCGTCACGTAGAGTTGAAAACCCGTTTAAAATAGTCTGAGTGGTTGACCTGCCTATCTTAATAATATTCTTTTGGTCTTCAAGTTTCAGGAAAACATGATTATAGAACACCTGCCCGAGGTCTGAATCTGCATCAGGGAACTGCATCCCAAATACCATTTGAGCCCTCCAGCTATTGTAAAGTTTTTGTTTGAAGCCAAGTAGTACCTGGCTATCGGAGAAATCACTGACTGCTGAAGCAGTATTGGCACTGTTAATCTCAATATTCCCAGACATTACTCCTTTCGCGCCAAGCTCTATTTCGGGCGAGACTTGTGCCTGGACAACTGATTCAAGCCCCATCAACAAGAGTATTATTATTATATTTTTGTTCATCTCCATTTTATTTAATACTATTCGTCTAAAGCTATTTTAGGCAACATATCCATGTTGTCCATTTCCATATTACTCATCCCCCCAACCCTTCTTTCCTCCTTCGGCAAGTCTTCGTATACCAAAGCCAGTAAATTACCTCCCGGATATAATCCATTGTTGGTTACCCGCCTTGTATCATGGTCGTGGAAGGTCCATATCCCCCTGTTATTCCCTTCAACTATTATATCATAAGTTTTCCCGGGGCTTAACGATAGCGTATTCCTTTGCCATGGCTGAGGCAGCGGCACCCCATCGTCGCAAACCATCCAGAAATCGTGTCCGTGCAGATGGAGGTGGTGGTTTTCTGTGCCTGCATTAATTAACCTTATACGGATATTCTCCCCTGATTTTATGTATAAATATGGTGTGGATGGGTATGATTTCCCATTTACCGTAAACCAGTTGGGTACCGGTAATTCGGCAGGCGCCCTCCGGTTGACCAGATAGGGGGGCTGGTAGCCATTCTCAATTGCTTCAAGGAGCTCTTCTTTTGTATTGAATAAATTAAACCTTTCTGCGTCAAACCTCCCATTCTTCATAAGGTAAGAACGTTCTTTCATCCTTTCCAACATGGAATTTAACTCATTTCGAATGAAATTAACATCATGAGCAGAGTAAACCAGTGTATATTCCCGTTCGTAAGGGAATGCTTTTTTTATTGGGTCGTCATCATCCTCAATTATAATACTCCCAAACATACCCGATTGCATGTGTAACAACGTACCCCAATGGCAATGGTAAAAATGAGTGCCATAGGGTTCAGCAACAAACTCATAGGTGAATTCCTGATTGGGCATTACCGGCATTTGCGTAACATAAGGGACACCATCCATTCTCCATGGGACATATATCCCATGCCAATGAATCGTATGGTTCAGGCCTGTGTTGTTTTTGAGTTTTACCCTTACCTTATCCCCCTGTTTTACCCTTATCTCCGGGCCGGGAACCATATCATTAAATGCCAACGTATGAATTTTCATCCCCGGGGCTAATTCCTGTTCAGAGATTGCAATACTGACCTCAAATTCCTTCCATTCCCCATTTTTCAGGAAAGGCAAAGATTTTGGGAAGAGTTTTTCATTTGCTGTTTTAGTTTCTTTTGCAAATAAATTGGATGGGAACATAGCCATCCCGGCAACCATTGCACTGTGTTTCATAAATTCTTTCCTGTCCATATTATTTTTATCTTTTTAATGCCAATCCTGATTAACGTTGAAATTCCACCATTCATTTTTGGCAACCATTACTTACGGTATGGACTATACCCGGTGCTGAACGAAGCCTCATTTCCGGCAGGTAGTTCTTTTAGTATTTCCATAAAAGGTATATAATGCTCATATTATTAACCAAGTAACTTCATAATATAAATTTACAATTTATTCTGAAGACTGCAATAAGGTTGTAATATTTTAACAAATGGGAGCTTCTTTGGCTATATTTTCAACAGCATTGCAGGAGGTACAATCCCTAAATCCCCCATTAGTGCCTCTTGTTTCTTGGAAGCTGCCTAAAAAAAACAAAATTTAGGCAGCTCCTTAACAAAAACATCCATAACTTAGTAGTGAACTAAAAATTAACACTTTGGCACGACCGCCCCAAATAACCCTTTCAGATGGGATCCACAAAAACCACCG
>UOEP01000206.1_pt1 | contig 18564 bp, 15 predicted proteins | sample 1989931 | NCBI WGS metagenome assembly UOEP01 (sample SAMEA4712198, study PRJEB27164) | hydrothermal vent metagenome | biome: marine basaltic hydrothermal vent biome; feature: marine hydrothermal vent; material: mineral | place: Pacific Ocean | collected 2011-06-14/2011-07-23 | depth 1691 m
CTGGTGGAAAACTGCAAAATATGGGAGGTTTATGACGCCGCAGTAACCAACCAGAGCACCACAAGCTGCACCCAGGAAAATATTATTTACAAGAATAATATTATATGGGACTGCGAATACTCCTTTGAGTTTTTCAATTACCCGGCCAGTTCGACAACAAAGAACATACAATTTATCAATAATACCTGCTTAGGCGCAGGCTACGGGTGGGGGCACAGCCAACGCCCCGACCCATCGGGCAGGCATGTCTGCATCTGGCAAATCCCATCGAATGCAGAAGGCATAATAATAGAGAACAATATATTTTACAGGGCCAAGGGGTCGCCACTTTACCTTGCAAGCGGGGGGCTGCTGCCTATGACCGTCAACTATAACGACTGGTACCAGGACAATGACGGGCAGGTAACATTTGAGCTGCCAAACGATATTTATACGAAAGGGCAGTTCTCACAGTATAAAAACATGTCGGGGTTAGATGCCAATTCAATAATTGACGACCCGCTGCTTTCGGGCTATAACCTAACCAAGGATTCTCCATGTATTGATGCCGGAAACCCGGAATCGCCACTTGACGGCGATGGTACAATTGCCGATATAGGTGCTTTATATTTTAATCAACAGGGGGCTGCTTTAGACAGTACGGAAGAGCATATAACCATAAATGAAGGGGGTAATTACCAGGGATGGACAACAACCGGGCAATACCAGCGGGTATTAGCCTCAACATCAGGAGCCGATAGTGTTGTTGTCACTATTCTTACGGTTGACCACAAAGTAGGGAATGATGATAGAAACCCTTTAAAGCCGCTTAATGTTGTTATATTCCCGAATCCTGCAGATGATAATGTGACTGTACGGTTCCCGGGAATACCGGCTAAGGGTACACAAATAGAATTGTTGGATATAAATGGGAGGATAGTTTTCAGGAAAGTTGCTGTTTCCACTTATGAAAGGATCAATATTGAGTCTCAATTACCGGGGACTTACTTTGTAAGGACCACATTTGGTAAAAGCCACAATGTCGATACGCTGATTATCCGGTAAAGGAGATAGCTTCTTAATTCGTAATCCCGAGTTTTTGTTTAAAAATCCAGGCTATAAGAGACCCGTCTTCAAATGGGAAATCACGAATTGCATGCCCTACATTGTCGTACTCTGTTTTTTTTGCTACCTCTTTGTTATTTTTTGTTAAGGTAAGAGTGTTCCCGGTATAGCCTCCTACAAAAATACTCTTTGATGTTTCAACGGCATCGGAGTGGAAAGTTCTCAGGAAATTATAAGCATCACGTGCCACATCAACCCGTATCGGCTCATCTTCCAGCCCGATATGCAGCCAAATTGAAGTATTTTCAGCAATTGCATCCCTTACCGTTGTATACCGTTGCCCCGAAAGCCTGATTATTACGGCAAATAAAAACCTGTTATAATCGTAATAAGCATTTGCAAGCGAATAGGTGCCCGAGCCTCCTATTGAATACCCTATAATGTATATTCGATTGTTGTCGATCCGGTACCTGCTTTTAAATCCTTCGATTAGATTGATCAGCTCATTGTTGTTCCATACATTTGACGGAGCTTGTGGGATCAAAACAAAAGATTGGTAATCAGACTGGAACTTTCTTGCCGTTTCATTGCCGGCACTATCAATCTTATCGTATCCTAAATAGCTTAGGTAGTCAATTTCCCCGGCCCCACCCCAGGCATGTAAGAATATTACAAGCGGGTATTCTTGTTTTTTATTACGATCCTTATCGTAATTCCAGGGTTTGCAATAATAGTAATCGGCTGATGAAACATATTGAAAAAAAGGCCTGTCGGCATCATTAAAGGTTTCCGGTTTGGTATCCGGTATGTCTTTTGAACAAGAAAAAAGCAGAGCCAGTATCAAAAGTGTACTGGCCGGTAAAATTCTTATCATAAGATTTGTTTGATATTTTTGCCGGTTAAATTAACAAAATCAATAGCTGATTTATCCGGGCAGGCAACGCTCAGGAAGCAACCATCCATCTTTTTCGAATAGATTGAATATGAATTATTAATCATTGCGCCAGAGTGCCTGGTGAAAGCAGATTTGTGAATCCTGTTCTTCCTCCCCCCAACATTTATTTGTTGCAAATCAGTATGCAGCCCTATTCCAATGGCTTTAAGCAGGGCTTCTTTCCGTGTCCACAAAAGGTAAAAGCATTCTTCCGGTTTTGATGCTCCTTTCAGTAGCTTTTGTTCTTCTTTTGTATAATGCGAGCCATAAATAGCCGTATAATCAATAGCCGGGTTTATTTTTTCAATATCAATGCCGATATCATTTTCTTCGGATATAGCAATTGCCCCTGTGCCTTCTGTGTGAGACAGGTTAAAATACAGGCTGTTGCCTTCCAGGTAAGGTTTATTGTTGCTGCCGGTATGAATTATTATTTCAGGGGGGTGCATATTTAGGGTTTGCGCAATAACCAGCCGGAGCAAAGCATGGCAAACGATATAATTATTCTTGTCCCGCGGAAAATGGAATTTCCGGGCCCTTTCTTTTTCTTCTGAAGACAATACCAACCAGAAATTATTAACCCGGGATTCAAAATGTTTTGGTGAAAAATAAAAAATTACTGTTTTGTGTTTAGCCTCTCTTTTAAAATGAGTACCTGGGAAAAGGCTTTTCTTTACCGTGTAACAATTTATTTTTATGTTATTTTCATCTGTGTTCATTCGTTTCCGATAATTGAGCCTGGATAACCTCCAGTTTATTATTCAGGGCATTTACAAACCCCTCTATGCTTTTCTTATTATTAATAATCTCATTATGAGTACCTTCCAATATTACCATTTCAATGTCATTTGATACTTTATCCCACCCCAGGAATTTCTTTTTTGATTTATTTTTAGAAGCTCTGAATAGCAACACCGGGCCATTGTATTTTTGTGGCTTATAGTCCTCAACCAGTTGTTGGTATGAATCTAAAATGTAAAACCGCCTGTGTTTTACAGGAATTGGCTTCCCCTCTTTAATATAGGTTTTGAATAGTTGTCTTTTAAATGAAGTTTCTATCCTCCCCCTTACACCCCGTTTCAGCCGGAATACCCTGTTTTTTTCAGGGATAACACTGTCAGACAAGACAACAAGTGGCACTTCAAAACCACGTTGTTGGAGTTGTACTGCCATTTCAAAAGCGATAATCCCCCCAAATGAGTGCCCTCCCAGGAGGTAAGGGCCCCGGGGCCTGTAAGATAATAATTGGCCGATATAGAAATCAACAATTCCCTGTAAATCCTTAAACCCAAATTCTTCGCCTTCCGAACCCAGGTGGAAATAACCCAGGTAAGGTTGCTCTTTATCTAAAAGCTGAGGGAGGAAATTATTGCAATTGTCCCCGTGTACCATGATAAAAGGGGGCTTCCCCCCTTCGGGTTTTATCGCGGCAAAATTCTTAAGCCCGGGTTTATTATTCGAGCCCGGCTCTTTTTCTGTTGGGACCTCAGGTTGCCCGGAGTGGTTTGCCCTTATTAGTTTCTCAAGCCCTGAAATTGTAGGATCCGTAAAAAAACTATACAAATCTATCTCCTTATTAAAGGCTTCCTCAATTTTTGCTACCAGTGGGATTGCCTGTAATGAGGACCCCCCAACATTAAAAAAACTATCATCGGCCCCAAAGTTGTTTGTTTGCAAAGTATCATACCATATCTGATATAACTTCTCCCGGACCTCGTTTTTAGGTTTTATAATTGTATTATTGGTATCTTCCATCGTACAATTTATTGAACTGCTATTTTCACTTTTTCGGCATCAGATTCTGATTCAGTAACTACCTTAAAGTTGACATGGCTATCGGACTCCGGCGTTATCGGGTCGTTTATGAACATTTTGTAAAGTATTTGCGTAGAGAGGATACCCGCAATAGCCATTTGGTCTATTTCAGATATTTTTTTTTGTGTTTTTATTTTATTGATTAACAAATCGACTTTCCCCGGATGGAATAACCCAAAGGATTTTATTGCCGTTTCAGACAGTATTTCGGAAATATAGCCCGGGGCTTCCGAATCGAAGAAACTTTTTGCAATGGGGGCACGGTATGCCTGCTTTGGCCTTTTCGAAATAGACTCCGGTATTCTCCCGGCACTCATTTTTTTAAGCAGGAACTTTTCATTCAGGCAGTTAAGTTTAAAATTGTCGGGTAGGTTTGCACAAAATTCAATTACCCTGAAATCAAGGAAAGGATACCGCCCTTCAATTGAATTACCCATAGCCATGCGGTCTCCCTGAGAGGAGAGGAGGTATCCCGACATAAAAATGGTAGATTCCAGGTATTGCGATTTAGCCAGGTCGCTCCAATTCATAAAGTTGCCCGGCAGTTCGCTGGAAAGCGGAGCCAATGGGTCGTAGCCATCAAGGGTTGAAGCCATATCGCCTGAGAAATAATTTTTTATACGCGATGTATTATGCCAGCGGAGCAAATGGGAATAAAACGGGTTGCCTGTTTCGGTAAGCTTATAACCGAAAAACATTTTCAAAGCAATATTATTGGAATCTTTCATCATGGGAAGGTAAGGGTATAGCTCTCCCAAAAGCTTTGGGCGGATTGTTGAATCTGGCTCTTTTGCCCAAAACCTCCTAATTTTTGATTCTTTGAATATATTATACCCGGCCAGTATCTCATCGGCTCCCTCGCCGGTAATCACCACTTTAATATTGCTCTCCCTTACTTTTTTCGAGAGCAGGAACATCGGAGTGGGGGAGGTCCTTAAAATAGGGGACTCTGTATGCCATACCGTATTCATAAACTGCCCTGCGATTTCTGCCGTGGTACATTCGAAAGCCGTATGGTGCGTATTAAAATATTTTGCTGCCTCCTGCTGGTACGATGTTTCGTCAAACTCTTTATCTTTAAACCCGATTGAAAAAGTATTCAGTATCTCCGGATTAATATCATGGATTAGAGCCGTGGTAACACTCGAATCAAGGCCTCCGCTCAGGTAGGCGCCGACAGGGACATCTGCCCTGAGCCTGATTTTAACAGCATCTGTAAGCAGGCTCGAGAATTCTTCAACAGCATCGGATAAACTGCGTGAACGGATTTCCCCTTTGTCCGGGAAATCCATGCCCCAATATTTTTTAATATGGATTTTTGAAGAACTCACAACCATCTGATGCCCTGGCGGCAACTCATAAATACCTTCAAACGGGGTATTGGGCGAAAGTGTCGACCAGAAAGTAAAAACCTGTGCTAAACTTTCGGGGCGGATGGCCTTATTAACCTGCCCAAGGGTAAATAACCCCTTTATTTCGGAACAAAAGGCAAAAGAGCCATTCTTTGCCCAGTAAAACAGTGGCCTGATGCCTACACGGTCGCGTGCAAGGAACAATTCCTGTTTTTTCTTATCCCAGATACAAAAAGCAAACTGCCCATTGAAATACTTCAGGCAATCAGCACCATAAATAGCATACATCTGCACAACCACTTCGGTGTCGCTGTGTGTTTTAAGCCTGATGCCTCTTTTTTCAATGCTGCTCCTCAGCTCGCGGTAATTAAATATTTCGCCATTATAAACGATCCAGTAATTCTCAGAATCGTCCGATATGGGTTGCTGCCCCGATGCCAGGTCGATGATGCTTAACCGCACACTTCCGAGCCCCACACCTTTCGCCAGGTACATGCCGCTTTCATCCGGGCCCCGATGCCTGATTGCCGAAAGCATTCTCTTTACATTCTGCCCGGGCGAACTGTTTTTTTGTGAAGAGTAATTATATATTCCGGCGATTCCGCACATATTATAATACTGGTTTAATTAAGTTTACGTTCGATAAAATTGGCAATCGCATTGACCGACTTAAAGTTCTCTTCCAATAGTTCCGAATCTTTTGGGTTTAAATTAAAAGTGTTTTCAATAAAAACAATTAGTGAAATAAAACCCATAGAGTCGAATATACCCTGTTCGAAAATTAATGTGTCGTTTTTTACCTGCTCTGCAGGGGCAAATGTTGTTTCAATAATGAATTTCCTTACTTCTTCTTTAATATCAGTTGAATTTTTCATAAAATAAGAAATTAAATATTCAGAGATTATTTTAAAATTATTAATGGAAATTATTTAATCATAATGGTTTACCTGTCAGAGTTGTTTTCGCCCCATTATTCTCAATCACATCTACAATCCTTTGGCAAAGTAGCGGAGCTACAGTTTTAGCAAAATCCTTCCCCGGGTGTGAATCGCCTGACGAGCCGGCATATTCCTTCTTGAGGTATAACCCGCCTTCTGTTTCAAGTTCGCGGAAGTCCCATACATAGATATTGTCGCCGTCTGTATCCCACTCATTTTTAACCCATTCGGAAAATATTTCTGCCCTGGCGGCATTCTCCGGGGTTGTTTGTGCTTCGATCAGTGCCGCACCGGTCCATACCAGGAACTTTACCTCCGGGAATTGGGTTAACTTCTGTTTTAAAGCCTGGTATTGGAGTTTGTAATTTTCTAACCGTTTCTCCGGCGAATCAATATCGGCATTATCCAGATTTTCCAGTATATTACTAACCGGGAAACAATGTTTAAAGATTATAACATTATACTCCTTCGTCAGCATTTCCAGTGTTGGTTCTTCAAGATATGGCTGGTTCCCTGCATGTTTCACCCAGATATTATAGTAATCATAAGGGTAGTTGTTCCATCCGTATGGTTGGCTTTTGGGGAATTCCTGTTCAGTTATTTTGTATGAAGTACCATTCTCACGGTTATAATTATTAAACCATTTGGGGACTTCCTGTTGAGCAAGTATCCCACTGCTCCCCCCTTTATAAATTATTGCACCGGTACTGTGGTGTAAGAAAAGGATTTTGCACTCTTTGCCGGTGGAGGAGGCATTATTTTTTGAACATTGAAATATTATTATTGCAGTTATAATCGCAATAGCAATAAAAAAACTTGTTTTTAAAATATTCATAGCTGTTAATTTTATAATGTTGCTATACTGCCTTTATGATTCGGAAGTTGTTTAAAACCTCATATAATAAAATGATTCTATTCCGGAGCCCGATAAATAGATAAGGGAAATACCAATAAAGTAACCTGCCCAGCGGACCCACCATGGCTGTTTCAGATAAAACGGCATTATGCCTTTCCCCCTTTCATTGAGCATTTCCACAATAAATATCAGGATGAAACATGCAATGGCCAGGAGGAATGCCGGCCTGTTGGCAATAAGCCCATGCACATTTACCCCTGATTTTATATCAGAAAATAAATGGGATATGAAGTATAAAGCTTCAGTCAAAGAGTTGGCATAAAAGAATACCATAGATACGGCCATGAATAAGAAAACAAAAAAACGGCCTAATGTATTTACCATATATTGTGGAAGCCTGGCAGCTATATTAAACCTTATCTTTTTTGTATAAAACTCATATACAACAGCTATGCCCTGAAGTATCCCCAGCACAACGAATGTCCAGTTTGCACCATGCCAGACCCCGATAATGAAAAAGGTTAAGAATATTCCTGCAACAGCAGCCGTATTCCCCCATTTCCTGAATTTGACAATGAAAGGGATAAAAATAAAATCATTGCACCACGAAGATAATGATATGTGCCACCGTTTCCAGAACTCCGATACATTTTTAGCCAGGAATGGGCGTTTGAAATTATCAATCAGGTCAATCCCAAAGATTTTTGCCGACCCTAAAGCCATATCCGTATACCCTGAAAAATCAAAATAGATGTATATAACCTGGATAAACAAAACAATAATCAGCGAAATCCCGGTATAACTATAAATATCATTATAAACATTTGATACAGGCTCATAAAGATTATTGGCAATAACGATTTTTTTGAATGCCCCCCACAATAATAACCTTAAACCACTGGAGGCTTTGTCCCGGTCGAAAGCACCAGGGCTTTTTATTTGCGGGAAAAAATGCCCGGAACGCTCTACAGGCCCCGAAAGGAATTTTGGGAAAAATAACAGGAAGGTTGCAAACCGTGCATAATTCCTTTCAGCTTGTTCACTCCCCCTGCTTATTAGTATCAGGTATCCAAGAGCCTGGAATGTATAATAGGAAATCCCTAAAGGTATAAGCAACGTTAGATATGGCATTTTAACGTCAAAGGCCGTTAACGAAAGGGGTGAATTAATATTTTCGAAGAATATATTAATATACTTGAAGAATGCGAGTATACCCACATCGGCTACAATGCCCAGCCAGAATATTTTGTTTTTAAGGGCCGGCCTGCCTTTAAACCTGTCAAGGAGAAGCCCCAGGAAATAGTTTAACGTTGTAAATGCTAAGGAAAATAACGCTACCGGCAATGAGAAGGCGGCGATAAACAGCAGGCTTGCCGCAAACAGCACATAGTGCCTGCACCTTTCATTTACAGAGTAATAAAGCAGGGATACGACTGTTAAAAAAATAAGGTAATATAGTAAATATGGCAACATGGTTATTCAGGAAAAATAAGTTATAAATATAATTATTTAAAGCTGTTTGAAACCTATTCCCGGAAGGTTATTTCTTCCTTGCGCATATCACCCTGATATTGCCTATATTATCGGATACCGACTCAATTTTATCGTATTCCTGCATGTTCTCGCATATATTTATAATAAACCCTCCTTGCCCGACTCCAACTTCAAATAATAACCATCCTTCTTTTGTTAAAAATTTCGAAGCTTCCCCGATTAGGTTTTGAATCAGGTTTATCCCCAACATACCCCCATCAAAAGCTATAGTGGGCTCGTTGGCTGAAATCTCGGCATGTATTTTCCCAACTTTCGCACTTGAAATATATGGAGGGTTGCAGACAATCAAATCTGCTTTTCCATAAAAACTGTCTGTTTCAAAAGCCGAGAATAAATCGCCCTGGGTAACTTGTACGCGGTGCCCGAAATTTAATTTAGCAATATTCTCCTGTGCAAGGTCAACTGCTTTTTGCGACAGGTCGCTTGCATTGACAACAGTAGCCGGGTTATAATGCGCCAGTGCTAATGCCAGGTTCCCGGCTCCACAACAGACATCGATAACCCTGACCTCTTGTTTCAACAGGGCTGCCCGGGTACATACCTCTACAGCCTTCCTGCCTAATATTTCGGTTTCTTTCCTGGGGATTAATGCCCTGTTATCGGCTAATAATTCAATGTCCATAAAACACTGCCGCCCTGTAATGTAAGCAAGCGGTGTGTTATTTAGCCTTTTTTCAACCAGTTGGTGAAATACTTTTACCTGCTGTTCTGTTATGTCAGGGAGTGGCAATCCGGCGGCTTTTTCGGCCGACTTGGGTTGCCCGGCAGCAGCAAACCAAAGTGCTTTTAAGTTAGAGTCTATAGTTTCTTCCGGTTTGTCTTCAGGAAGCTGGAGTTTTGCTGCCAGGCTGCCTTTTATTTTGCTGAGGATTTCTTCTTTAAACATAGTTTTAGAGGTAGTTATACAATTTTTTCTTATCAATTTTCCCGTTTGTGCTTTTGGGCATTTCTTTTAAAAAAATAATCTTTTGAGGGACCATAAACAGTTCCAGGTGGGTTATACATTGTTTTTGAATTACTTTCTCGTCAGGTTGCGCATAATCATGGGTAGTGACAAAAGCCGCTATTGATTCCCCCAGGATATTATCCCGGATACCAATTACTGCCACCTCTTTTATGCCATTTGCTTTATAAATAATATTTTCAATTTCAACAGGGCTTACTTTCTCCCCCCTGGTTTTAATAATATCATCATTCCTTCCCTGGAAATACAGGAACCCCTCTTCGTCCATTTTAAACCAGTCGTTGGAACACAGTATCCTCTCGCCGGGGATCTTACCCGGTTTAAGCATTTCCGCTGTTGCTTTATGGTTATTCCAATACCCTGCCATAACATGAGGCCCGCGGATATGTAAAATCCCCGGCTCGCCTGTTGGCACAGGCCCTCCTTCGGGCGATAAGAGGAATACCTCGGTGCCGGGGATTGCTTTGCCAACAGATGCCGGTTTTATATCAATCAGTTCGGGTTCGAGGTAGCAAACCCTTTTGCATTCCGTTAATCCATACATCTTAAAGATGAGTGCATTGGGGAATAACCTTTTTAAGTCGGGAATAACCTCTGCCGGTAATGCTGCGGCAGTATTTGTTATTTTTTTTATGCTGTCGAATGAAATCCCTGTTTCTTTGTTGGAGGCTATCATCATTGCATAAATAGTAGGGACAGCCGGAAATACGGTTGGCTTGAATTGCTCAATATGTTTATATATGGTGGCAGGGAATGTGAATGATTGCTCAACAATTAGTGTCCCCCCCACAGTTATTGCCATAAATAACTGGTATAGCCCGTAGTCGAATGCCAGTGGTAAAAGCAACATAATACGCTCATCTTCCGTCAGCCTTAAATACTGGATTAGGCTCCACGAAATAAAAACCATTGATTGGTGTGTCATCATAACCCCTTTTGGGAATCCTGTGCTGCCCGAAGTATATATTAAAGCAGCAAGGTCGTTGGGGATGATATTCGGAAGGGCCGTATTGTTATAATTGCCTTGAACAATAGTTTCAAAAGCCGACAAATTGTAATCCGGGCTTTGAATGGTTTTACCTGTTCCACCGGCAATGATAACTTCCCTGACAGATTCCGTGCCTTCTAAAGCATTAGAGAACTCTTGTTTAAGTAAGCTTTCTGAGATCAGCACCTCTGCACCGCTATCGTTTAAAATATATTGTAACTTTTTGGCTTTTGTCTGCGGGTTGATAACAAGAAAAACAGCACCCGCTAAAATTGCACCGTATATTGAAACAATACATTGCCATGAGTTATTCATATAAATAGCTACCCGGCCCCCCTTTTTTATCCCGGCACCGGCAATATGGCAGGCAAGTTTCTCAGAGCTTTCTTTCAGCAGGGAATACGAGTATTCTTCCCCTTTAAAGATGATTGCTGCCTTTGACGGGTTCTTCCCGGCAGAAAGTAACAATGCTTCTCCCAGTAAACGTTGAGGTATCTGAATCATTTGGATACTATTTAAAAGTCTTTAATAGGTGGCATTCTTAAGTATTCGGTTGTTTTCTGCTTACGGCTAAAGTTTTTGTAAGCCGATTTAATTTCATCTTCCCCCATCTTCAATACGCGGGCTATTTCAGCAGGTTCATAACCATTTTCATACCCATACCAGATCATATCCATTTCGTTGAAGGGCAACTGGAAGAAAAACTCTTCCTGGGTTTGCTCGGCCGAATATGTATCGGTGGTTGGGGTACGTTCAATAATTTCCTCCGGGATACCCAGATACCCGGCCATCTGGTAAACCTGTGATTTATATAAATGGGCAATAGGCATTATATCGGCACCGCCATCCCCATGCTTAACAAAAAAACCTTGTTCTACTTCGTGTTTGTTCGGAGTGCCAACTACCGCATAATGCATCCGTTCGGCGTGGTAATAAAGCATCGACATGCGGCATCGCTGCTTAAAGTTAGATGCTGCTACAATTTGAAGGTATTCCTTTAATGGGAGTAATTTACTCTTACCCTGCCCGTTTTTATCGACAATCGTCAGTGAAAAAAGCGGAGGGAGGTTTTGGTTAATCCCTTTTTGGTTAACACCTATCTTCATTTTGTATTCAGCGGGGTTGTACTCAGGGAATACCGCGGCTACAGCCTCGTCTCTACGGTTGTAACACCCAAACCCGTCAAGGGCCTTAGTGATATCTTCTTCAATTGTTTGCACGCCAAATTGTTGTGCCAGGCCCTGGGCCAATAGCTTACTGTCTTCACTTGAGTCCTTTTCGGGGAGCATTACCCCTATTACCCGTTCAGGGCCTAATGCCTTTACGGCTAATGCCAGTGTTACCGATGAATCAATCCCACCGCTTATACCAATAATGGCACCCTTACGCCTAAGTACCGTTAATATGCCTTCTTTTAATTTCCTTGTTACCGAATCGACTTCGGCTTCGATGTCTTTGATGACAAGGATATCTCCTGAAAATTTTTGTGTGTCCACTGATTTTATATTTTAGATTAAATTTATGGCTTGGCTTTGGAATTTACTATGTCGTATATTGTTGCCCAATCAGGGATGCCAAGGATATTGCGGTCGTCAATATACAGGTCGGCGTATATTTTCCTGCTATAAGTATGGTCGTAGGTTTCATCAGGCGAATTGTTGTTTACGGCATGGAACTCAAACCCTCTTTTTTTACAGAACTTTATTGCTTTGTCCAGCTCTTTCCCCGAACGGAAGGTCCAGAGTATTAGCGTGTGCCCCTGCTCTTTCAACTTTTTCAATGTGTCAAAGGCATGAGGGATTTCATCCCCTATTTTGGGGTATTTATGTTCTACGACCGTACCATCAAAATCAACAGCAATTACTAATTTGTCAGAATCCATCATTGAAAAATTATTATACCGTTGCCGGGAATCCTATTCAACTGCAATGTATGCTATATTTCATTTTATTACAAGTCCTGGCTACTTATTATCGCTTCATACATCCCCATAGCCTTGTTTCCAGTACTTATGTGCATAACCATACCCCTTGTGCGGCACATCATTTACTAAGATTGAAGCCTGCTTGATTTTGTTAAATTCTACGATCTTATTAATTTGTTTGATTTGGTCTTTGTGGCTTTGATTTAACCGTAAAATGAATAGGTTGACATCTGCAAACTTGTTGATAACAATTGCATTAGGAATTAATAATACCGGGGCATTGTCCAAAATAATATAGTCGAATGCTGCACGTGCCCTGTTAAAAAAATCTTCCAGCCGGCCATTGTCAAAAAGCCCGGAAGGGTTTGACCGGGACGCCCCGGCCTGTATGAGGGATAAATTCGTTACCGGGGTTTGCTGGATAATCTCTTCAAAACTGGTTTGGTTATCCAGGAAAGAGCTAAGCCCGGTATCCGATTTTTCTCCGATAAACAAATGGATGCTGGGTTTATGCAGGTCTGCACCAACCAGCAGCACTTTTTTATCGTACATTGCCAAAATGGCTGCAAAGTTTGTAGAAATGAAAGACTTCCCCTCTTTGGGGAGTAGTGAATTTATTGAAATAACCTTGCTGCCAGGCCCGTCCAGGGCATCTTGCAGGTTTACTTTTAGTCCACGGAAAGATTCGGCGATCCCGGAGCGCGGGTGTTTTATTACAGGCAGTTTTACTTTGTATTTGTGGTGGATTATACCATCTAATACAGGTATTTTACTTCCTTTTTCAATCTCTTCCCGCGATGCTATGCTGTTGTCGAAGAATCCGAGTACCGTGATGAAAATAAAGGGGATAAGGAACCCCAATACACTTCCGCCGAATAAATAAAAAATCAGTACAGGGCCTACCCTTACTGCGGTTTCAACCAGGGCCGGGTCAATAACTTTTGCCTGCGGGGCAATAGATGCCTGTAAAATCGAAGCCTCTGCTTTTTTCTTTATCAGGAAATTGTACAGCTCATTCTTAACTTCAAAATCCCTCTGTATGTCAACCAGCCTCTTTTCAGTTTCAGGTAACCTGGCCAACCTGGCCTGTATAGTGTTAAAACGGTTGTTGATGCTTTGCTTATCTCTTTCGGCATCCCGGATCAGGTTATGCAGGCTTTTTTTCAAACTGCTGGCTGTCAGCTCAATTTCTTTTTCCAGGTGGATATAATTAGGGCTTTTTTTCTGGACGGTTAATGACAGTATCTCACGTTTGTTGTATAGTTCAATAAGTTTATTCAGCAAAGTATTCAACCCGTCATCATTAATACCGGCTGACGATGGGTTGCCCAGTTGCCCGATCGTTTGCGAATTGCCCAGGTTATCCTGCAGGTTTTTATAATAATTTAACCGCTGGCTGGCTAAAAATTGTTCATTCTCTATATCAGCCAGTTTTTCATATATTAAGTTAACCTCCTGGCTCACATTCATCGCTTTATTATGCTTGCGGTAGTTATTAACCCTTTCTTCGGCAGCTTGCAATGATTTTTTTACTTCTTTTGATTGCTCCTCAATAAAATTAACCGATTTCCTGGAACTCTGGCTCTTCTTTTCCATTTTGAACTGAATGAACACTTTATTCAGCTCATTCAGGAAATCTGCTTCTTTTTGCGGAACCTCCCCTTCTGATTTTAAGTAAACTAAATTTGATTTCTCATCCTTAATATCAATTTTGACCTTTTTCAAATAAGTCAAGGCTATTTGGCTCGGCTGGTTAAATTTAAAAGAGTATTCCTCCCCGGGCTTCCCATTTATATATTTAATTGTAAAGTGGAAGAAAGGGGTTTCAAAGGGTGAATTAAATTTGCACTTCCGTTCAAACTTTATTTTCTCCTTTTTACCATTGATTTTTATTTCTGTATCAGCAGAGATTATATATTCCTCACTGTTCAGTGCCGTGATATGCAACAAAATATTTTTATAATTTTCAGCTCCTTCAATGGGAATAACTTCAAAGGGGTCATTTTTATATAATTCTTTTTTTGATAAAAGGCTATTTTGGTACCATGTTATTTGCCAGCCCAGGTTTTCCACTGTTTTCCTGAATATTGAATATGAATGCAAAATCCCGACCTGGTCGTCAATGTTCCCTTTTTCGTAATAGGGGTGGTCATCGAAAGTTACTTCCGAACTGAGGGAGTTATTTTCCCCGTAAATCAGAAGGCGGCTTTCCAGTTTATATGTAGGTGGCGTAGTTTTGTAAATGAGCAAGCTGACTGCCAGCCCTGCAAAACAAAACACTGCAAACCATGGCCACCTTTTCAGGTATTTCATATACCCTTTCCGCAGGTTTTCTTTCTCCATTGTTTCAAGAGAATAAATAAAATCTTCAAATTTTTCCATTATAACCGGGTTTTAAAACATACCATTCTATAAACCAATAAATCCAAATACAATTAAAATTGTAGAAATTGCAGAAAGCCCAAGGGAATAGGTTGATGCATTAATCTGCGTTTTTTTACTCGGGCGTGGAGGGATATAAATTAAATCGTTGGGTTGTAAATAGAAGGCATCCGACTCAAACACACTCTTACTGGTAAAATCAAGGGTATGTGTATGGGTGTTGAACTTACCCTGCCTTATGACCACTATATTATCAATCTCAGCAAAGTCTGTAATCCCGCCGGCCATGCTAATAGCCTCTAATACATTTATCTTGCCCTGGTAATTGTAGTAAAGCCCCGGGTTGCGTACTTCACCGGTTACGTTAACTTTGAAGCTTAATATTTTCACTTTTACCATGGGTTCTTTTAAATATTCCATTGCCCTGGCTTTAATACGGTTTTGGGCTTCGATCAGTGTTAACCCCGAAACGGTGATTATGCCAATGATAGGGAACGATATGGTTCCGTCTGCTTCAACCAGGTAGCCATTGATGTATTGTGACGACAAATCGCCATACATTTGCTGGGTGCCTGAAAAGAAATTGTTCCCCTGGCTTGGGTTAAAAAGCTGGTTTACATCGGTATCCAGGGTCTGGATATTGATATATAAATTATCAAAAGGCCTGATCTTGTAGTAAGGTACTTTGACGGAAGACCCAAACAGCGTTTGGTTATTCGTTAAATCCTGGAAATATACCAGGTCTTTTGATAACTTACATGAGGAGAGTAAAAGCACCCCAAGAAGTATAAGCGGAAAAAAAGTTGTTTTTTTCATTGTGGAAGTTTTATGTTTTTTTATTATTCATTCATTGTACAATATTATCTGTCCAGCCAAATTTTTGCCTTTTACCGTTCAGTGTTTTGAAAAAATCCCAAACACCGCTGGCTTTCACAATTAACTCATTGATGTCGTCAGCATCGTTAACACAGAGCCTCTTTAATCTAAACAAGTCTGATTTAATTGAGTTAAACCCAAAATCAACTGTTAAACCACACTTATAGCCTGCTTCTTTAGAATAAGCTATTTCGCGTTCGGAGTAATCGCCGTTGGGGTACGAAATAGCATTGATACCCAGGTTAAACTCTTTTTCAAGTATCTTTTTTGATTCGATGATCTCCTTTTTTGCTTCCGCCGGTTTACATTTTGGCAGGCATGGGTGGAACCTGGTGTGTGACTCCATATTTACTATGCCCTTCATCTTATCTACCTGGCGTTTAGTCAATGCCTGCGGTGTATCGTACTCTTTTTTCTGCTCAAACCCGTATTTAGCCAGGATTTCCAGTTTTTCTTTGTTTGTTTTATATTTCAGCTTGGTTACGGAGATACCCGGTTGGCTATAATTAAACCAAAAATGCCTTTTTGTATTAATAATTGATGAACATAAAAAGAGTGTTACAGGGATTTTATACTTTTTAAATACAGGAAGCAACTCAAAATTCCTTTTCACCCCATCGTCTAATGTGATAATCATTGCTTTTTTTGGCAACATGGATTGGTCCCGTTTTTCACATGCCTTAATAAAGTCATATAAACCGATGATATTGTATTTCCCCGTTAAGTAATCAAACGACTTTTCTGCTGTTTCTTTGCTGATATCATGGAACAATAAAATGCTTACTTTATCTTTTTGGATAAACCTGCGGGACAGTGCAGGCAGGCCTGTCAATCGAATAAACTTAAAAACTATTTTCCGAACCTCTTCTTTTGTCTTATTAATAACCATTTGGGCAAGATTTATGAATTTTTAAATTGGGTGGGGTAGGGGCTGTTTAAATTTCACCCCTGCCTACCGGGCTTTGACTTCTTTTTATTGGCCATTGCCATTAAAAAGAAGCCTGAATGTTTTCGCCATGATAATAAAATCAAGCTTTAACGACCAGTTGTCGATGTATTGCATATCCATTTCCATCCATTTGTTGAATGGGATATTATTACGCCCCGAAATTTGCCATATACAGGTAATCCCCGGGGGGATGCTCAACCGGCGGTTCAAACTCCTTTTGTATTGTTTTACCTCTTCCGGTATTGGCGGGCGGGGCCCGACAATCGACATGTCGCCCATTAAAATATTAAAGAACTGGGGCATTTCATCTAAAGAGGTTTTTCGCAGGAACCTGCCTACCTTTGTGACCCTTGGGTCCTTTTTTATCTTGAATACCGGCCCGTCCTGCTCGTTTTGGCTCATTAGTTGTTCTTTCATCTCTTCGGCATTTACAACCATTGTCCTGAATTTCAGGCAGGTAAAATGACGGCCGTGCTTCCCTACTCTTGTTTGCCTGAAAAATACAGGCCCGCCATCGCCAAGTTTTATTAAAACAGAGATTAACAACATAAATGGCGAAAACAGGATCAATACGATGAATGCCAGTAGGTAATCAATACCCCTCTTTAATTTAAAAGCAAGGTAATTTTCCGGAGTATTCCTGAACGACAGGAAAAATTGATGGTTTAAAAATGTTAAATGGGGGTGTAACCCGCTAAAACTAAAAACATCTGAGTGTAAATGGAAGATTACGCCAACCTCGCGGCACATCGAAACAAACTTTATAACCTCGCTTGTTTTAAAATTATTTTTACAGAAAAATACTTCATCAATAACTTTTTCGTCAATAACCTTTGAAAAATCTTCCTCCTCAGGGATTATTGTGTATAAGCTTTTATATTTTTCCCTGATTACGGTAGAATTTGTGATTATGCCACCTATCAGGTAGCCCCAATAAGGAGATTGCCTGAGTTGTTCAATAAAATCGGCAGAACTGTCATCGGCAATTAGTAAAATCATCCTGGTGTTATAGCCGCGGTTGCGGAAATACTTCATGATAGTCCTCCCCAGTACCTTTTGGGAGAACAAAACAATAAAATTTACAATTGCAAAAATAATAAAAACCGACCGTGGCAACGAATCATAATCAAGCAAAAATGTTAAAGCAAACAGGAGAGTTATTCCTATTGCCACAACACCAATGTATTTCTTTATTAAATGCCTGAAACGTTGTATCCTGGCCATTGCCCCCAGCTCAAATAATTCAAGCAGTACAAACCATATAGGTGCAATCAGGAATGCCATCACATAATATTCTTCATTACCGATTGACAGTGTATTGCCAAAGTATGCTGAAAGCCATATTGAGAAAAAGAAACATGCCAATGTCAACAATACCTGGAAAAAAACGATTAGCCTTTCCAGTACCGGTTCACTTTCTTTAATCATAACTACTTATTTAAATATTTTAAACAGCTTCTTATAAGTTGCCTAATTTGTATTTTCAGGCAGCTTCTTAGAGTAATAATCCAATAGTTGGATTTGAAATAGAGGTTTGTTAATTGATACTCAATAAATTGCTTTAAAATAGAGCTTTATATTGAGCAGAGATTTTCTCCCATGTATAATGGGTTGATGCTATTGCGTACATATTGCCCCTGTTGGTTTCAACCGTTTCATCCGGGATATGCCCCAATAATCTGGTTAAGGAACCTGAATCTGTAAAAAATGCCGCTTTGTTTTCGGTGGCTTCCCGGTTTGTAGGGACATCGAATGCGATAACCGGTAAATTCAGGTTCATTGCTTCTACCAGTGTAGGGGCAGTGCCACAACGCGAATGCGAATGAATGTATAAATACGCATTCCCACGGACAAAATCCAATTCTCTTTTATCGTATATATTGTCAATTAAGACCATATTTGGGTGCCCCGCATATTTTTGCCTGAGCTTTTTACCGTATGTGGAAATACTCCAATTTGAGAGTAAAACTATTTTATACTCCTTAAAC
>UOEP01000072.1_pt1 | contig 18301 bp, 11 predicted proteins | sample 1989931 | NCBI WGS metagenome assembly UOEP01 (sample SAMEA4712198, study PRJEB27164) | hydrothermal vent metagenome | biome: marine basaltic hydrothermal vent biome; feature: marine hydrothermal vent; material: mineral | place: Pacific Ocean | collected 2011-06-14/2011-07-23 | depth 1691 m
CCGATTTCATCCTCGACATTGACAAAATCGGGGGGAAAATAGTGGAATTATCAGGATAGGCCTGGCCGTACCTTTTACCAGCCAGAGGTTTCTGAATACTGTTTTACTGAATACTATTTTCTTTTCCCTATATTTACCAGGCATAAAATAACGGAAAAGTATATGCTGGCGACCATCCTTTTAACCTTATTTTACTTCTTAACCCCGGTATTAATCATTTACCTCTGCCACAAATCGAAAACATTAAATAAAATCGGGGCTGTTGTCCTGGCTTATAGCATTGGGTTGATCTTCGGGAATACCGGTATTTTCCCAAAAGCCTCCCTGGCATACAAAAACCTGCTTACAGGCAGGGTATCCCTGCCAAAGGCAGAACTGGAACAACTCTTCAGCAACGGGATAATATCGGTAAACGATGTTTCACTGAATCATATCTATTCTACCCAAGACTTAATAATGACAATTGTAATACCCATTGCAATACCGCTGCTGCTTTTCTCTTTGGATGTAAAACGATGGTTAAAGCTGGCAAAAGAAGCATTTAAATCACTTATATTGGCAATGGTTTCCCTTTTAATTGTAATATTCCTGGGTTATTTCCTGTTTAGGGGCTATATCAGCGAATCGTGGAAAATCTCAGGGATGCTTGTTGGGATTTATACCGGAGGGACGCCAAACCTTGCAGCTATAGCAACGGCACTGGATGTCAACCCCAATACATTTATACTAACCCACACCTACGACCTGGTTTTAGGCGCGATTTGCCTGCTGTTTTTACTGACTGTTGCACAGAGGCTACTCAACACGTTCCTCCCCCATTTCCATGAAAGCCATAAACATATTAATTTAAAAGGGCTGGTTGCCGAAAGCGAAGGTGTCGACAATTACCTGGGTATGCTTACTAAGAAGGGGGTTGCCCAGCTTTTAAAAGCCCTTGGGCTTTCAATATTGATTTTTGCATCAGGGGGGGCTTTAAGCCTGGTTGTCCCTAAAGATGCCCAGATGGTGACGGTTATCCTGGCAATAACAACATTAGGGCTTCTTCTTTCAATGATAAAAGCAATTAATAATATTGATAAATCATTTCAATTGGGGATGTACCTCATCATTGTATTCTCATTGGTTGTTTCCTCAATGGCCAACCTTAATGCCATGTTCAGGATAGATTTCCTGCACCTGTTCCTGTTTGTCGCTTTGGTTGTATTTGGTTCTATGATTATCCATATTATACTTTCCTGGATATTTAAAGTCGATTCTGATACAACAATAATTACTATTACGGCATTAACATACTCTCCCCCTTTTGTACCTGTTGTTGCAGGAGCGTTAAAAAATAAGGAGCTAATTATCAGTGGGATAACAGTCGGTATTTTAGGGTATGCTTTTGGCAACTATGCAGGGGTATTCATTGCTTACCTGTTAAAAGGGTTGTAAGGGGGTACACAAATAAGGGCATACACCAACTTTTAAGTCCCTTATTCTGTATCCTATCAGGCATGGCAGCATCAAACCCCAATCCTATTTTAAGGTTAATACATTATTGAAAGAAAACAAAAACTTTCGCTGTTTAAGATTAAAGAGTACTTTTGCCGCTCAAAATAATCAGACTACATGCAAGATATCCGAAATATAGCAATTATTGCACACGTTGACCATGGTAAAACGACATTGGTTGACCGCATTATACACCAGGTTAAACTATTCCGCGAAAACCAGAAAGTAAACGACCTGATCCTTGATTCGAACGACTTGGAACGTGAAAGAGGCATTACCATCCTTTCTAAAAATATATCGGTTCATTATAAAGGCATAAAAATTAATATTATCGATACCCCGGGCCACTCCGATTTTGGCGGGGAGGTTGAACGGGTACTAAATATGGCTGATGGCGTTTTGCTACTTGTCGATGCATTTGAAGGGGCTATGCCACAAACCAGGTTCGTATTGCAAAAAGCCCTTGAGTTTAAACTCAAGCCAATTGTTGTAATCAACAAGGTTGATAAGCCAAACTGCCGCCCTGACGAGGTGCAGGAAGATGTTTTCGACCTGATGTTCAGCCTTGGGGCTGATGATGGGCAGCTTGATTTCCATACTGTTTTCGGGTCTTCGAAAGAAGGTTGGATGTCGGGCGACTGGAAAAAGCCGACAGACAATATCAGGTATTTACTTGATACCATTATCGACCAGATACCTAAACCCAAATTCAAAGAAGGCACACTGCAAATGCAGATCAGCTCCCTCGACTATTCATCGTATTTGGGGCGTATTGCCGTAGGGCGTGTATCACGGGGTGAAATAAAGGCAGGGATGCAGGTATCCATTGTAAAAAAAGACGGGTCAATTGCCAAATCAACCATTAAAGAATTGTACCGTTTCGAAGGATTGGGCAAGGAAAAAGTAAAAACAGCAATCCCTGCCGGGGAGATTTGTGCTGTTTTGGGCCCTGAGAATTTCGATATTGGCGATACAATATCAGATGCCGAGAACCCGGAGCCATTAAAGCGTATTGCTGTTGACGAGCCTACAATGAGCATGTTGTTCACCATAAACGACTCACCGTTTTTTGGCAAAGAGGGGAAGTATGTAACCTCCCGCCACGTGCGCGAACGATTATTTAAAGAACTGGAGAAAAACCTGGCCATGCGTATTGAGGAAACCAATTCCCCGGAAAAACTATTGATCTTCGGAAGGGGTATCCTCCACGTTTCTATTTTGGTAGAGACCATGCGCAGAGAAGGTTACGAATTCCAGTTGGGGCAGCCGCAGGTTATAATAAAAGAAATTGACGGTGTCAAACACGAACCTGTAGAATTGCTAACCATCCATGTAGCCGAAGAATTTTCGGGCAAAGCCATTGAAATTGTCACCAAAAGGAAAGGTAATATTCTAAATATTGAGCATAAAAACGACCGCCTTTCACTGGAGTTCGAAATTCCGGCCAGGGGGCTGATCGGTTTATCCAACCAGGTATTGACGGCAACCGAAGGCGAAGCTGTAATTGCGCACAGGTTTAAAGAGTTCCAACCCTGGAAAGGCCCTATCCAGGCACGTAGGAACGGTGCTTTAATTGCTATGGAAACAGGTACCGCCATTGCCTATTCAATAGACAAACTCCAGGACAGGGGTAAGTTCTTTATCGAACCGAACGATGAAATTTATGCAGGCCAGGTAATTGGCGAGAACTCACGCTTCGATGATTTGATAGTGAATGTAATCCGCACAAAGAAATTGTCGAATGTGCGGGCTTCAGGCTCCGATGACAAGGCGGTAATTGTCCCGGCAATTAAATTCTCTTTGGAAGAGTCGATGGAGTATATTGCCGAAGACGAATATATCGAGGTAACGCCAAAATCAATAAGGTTGCGTAAAATATTGCTGAACGAACACGACCGCAAACGGCAGAAGAGGCAATAAAATTCAGGCAGCCCCGGAAGTTGCGCCAATGTTTATGGAGCTGGCTATCTCTTGCCGGGCGCGATGTTAATACACCCGGTTTATACTGAAATTATTTAAAGTTAAACCGGACTTTCTACTTTTGCCTTGTTTTCTTATCTTGTAGCCCCAATATTGCAATTCAAATATTGTATTTATGAAGAAGAATATTTGGCAATCGATTGCCGGGATACTCATTGGAGGGCTTTTTTTATACCTTACTTTACGGAACAAACCATTAAGTGAAATAGTAGAAAGCATTAAAAATGCCAACCTTTTTTGGGTTATATTAAACAGTCTTATCCTTTTGCTGGTTTTTTACCTCAGGGCAATGAGGTGGAAAGTATTGCTGGAAAATATCGACTTCCACCCAAAGAAAAAAGATGTAATGTATGCGCTGACCCTGGCGTATTTTGTCAATAGCTTTACCCCGAAATTTGGGGAAATAGCCCGTTGTACTTCGTTAAACAAACGCAGCAATATCCCCATCTCCAAAAGCCTGGGGACAGTAGTTTCCGAACGTATATGGGATTTATTGGTACTACTTGCCGGGCTGGCTGCCATATTCTTACTGGAAATAAAACGGTTTGGCGGTATTATGTCAGGCGTTTGGGCCTATATCCGGTCATTGTTCACCAACCACCTTACCATTGCCACTATTACATTAGGTATACTCCTTTTGGGAGGTTACCTGTTCTGGGTTTTATTCAGGAAGAGTAACTTCATTGAAAAAATAAGGTCTTTCGTAAAAGAAATTTATGAAACCGTGAAAATGACCTTCAAACTTAAAAAAGCAAATAAATTTTTATTCCTCACCTTTTTGATTTGGGTTTCATTAATATTTATGAATATCACCTGCTTAAAAGCCCTGCCTGAAACAGGGGATAACAGCCTGTATTTTGCAACTGTTATCTTATTTGTTGGCGGTATAGGATGGGCACTTCCAAGCCCCGGAGGTATCGGTACCACTCATTTTATTATCCTTCAACTTTTTTTGGCTTTCGGTTTGAGCCAGGGGGCAGGTATTGCTTTCGGCGTGCTTTCAAACGGGCTCACTTTCGTGTACACCATCCTTTTTGGTACTATAATGGTCGCTTCCGGGAAAATACTAAACCTAATACTCAGGCATTCACCGAAGAAGGGGTAAAGGAGTCGCCTAAAATAATTTTACCTGAATTTTATAATGGATTTGGGGGTTATTATTAGCAGAAAATCCTAAATATTTTGTATATTGTATAATATATCCTGTTTATTTCTATATATTTTAATTGTATCTGGAGAGTTGGCGTATAGATAAGGGGTGATACCTATAAAAAAGGAGAAAAACACTTAAGGAAAGTAATTGGTAATTATTTTTATGTTATAGTCTCCCTCTTGAATTTTTAAATTAATTAACTCTCAGCTTATGGAAATAGTAATTATTGGAACTTACCCGCCCCGGCAATGTGGTATTGGGACTTTTACCCAAGACTTATTTAACTCATTAATTAACAACCACTCTTCTTCATACGAAGGGTTTATCGTAGCCATTAATGAAAAAGGGCAAAAATATAATTACCCGGAAGAAGTAAAACATATCATTAATCAGGAACGGTTACAAGACTACCCAAAGGCTGCTGATTTTATAAATAAGAGTGGTGCAAACCTCTGTATTTTAGAACATGAGTATGGTGTTTTTGGCGGCAAAAGCGGTGTTTATATCCTTTCATTATTGCACCGTTTAAAAATACCACTGGTGGTTACCCTACATACAATATTAGAAAAACCATCATCCGATGAGAAAGATATTCTGCAGGAGGCATGCAAAATGGCCGAAAGAATTGTCGTTATGAGCCATAAAGCCATTATATTCCTTGTTGATATTTATAAAATACCGGAAAATAAAATTGTTTTAATAGAGCATGGGGTCCCCGATTTGCATTTTGACCAGGAAGAATCAAAGAAAGAACTTAAACTTCAAAATAAAAAAGTATTACTGACATTTGGTTTTGTAGGGCGTAACAAAGGCATTGAAACCGTAATAAAGGCATTGCCCGGTGTTGTGAAGGAATACCCAAACATTTTATATATTATTTTAGGGAAAACCCACCCGAATGTACTCCGCAATTCAGGAGAAGAATACCGGGATTTCCTTCAGGAGCTGGTTACCTCACTTGGAGTTGAAGAACATGTTTGCTTTTTAAATCATTTCATTGGCAAAACAAGGCTGTTTAAGTACCTCTGTGCATCCGACATTTATATTACGCCCTACCTGAATAAAGCCCAAATAACAAGCGGGACACTCTCCTACGCGGTAGGTGCAGGTTCTGCTGTTGTTTCCACCCCTTATTGGCATGCCAAAGAATTATTAGCTGAGGGAAGGGGGAGGCTTTTTGATTTCTACGACTCTGAAGGATTGGCATCCCTGTTACTGGAGGTATTGGATACCCCGGAAATATTTCACAGCCTTAGGAGCAAAGCATACAATTATGGTAAAAAAATAACATGGGGAGAAATTGGGAAGAAATACATTGCCCTTGCCAGGGATGTTATGTCAAAGCCAAAAATAAAAATCGGGGGCGGAATAACTCTAAACCTGTCCGCTGTACCAAAATTTTCGTTTGCCCATATTAAACGGCTTACCGATAGTACAGGGATTATTCAACATGCAAAGTTCAGCACCCCAAATTTTAAGGAAGGTTATTGTTTAGATGATAATGCCAGGGCATTGTTACTGGCCGTGATGGCATATCAATGGGAGAAAGACCCCGTAGCACTTGAGTTATGCCCCATTTACCTGAGTTATATACATTATATGCAAAATGATGATGGTAGTTTCAGGAACTTCCTCAGTTTTAAACGCGAGTTTATGGAAGAAACCGGCTCGGAAGATTCATTTGGGAGGGCTGCCTGGGCTCTTGGGTACCTGCTGAACAATGCCCCGAATGATTCATATTACCAAACAGGGAATGCCCTGTTCTTTAATTCATCACCACACTTTGAAAAGTTAAAATCAATAAGAGCTATTGCCTATACAATAATCGGGATTTGCCATTACCTAAATAAAGCCCCTTCCGATGATAAAATGACAGGATTGTTGCAAAACCTCACATATAAACTAACAGGGCAATACCAAAAGTACAGTTCTCCTGATTGGAAATGGTTTGAGCATTCGTTGACATACGACAACGGAATACTGCCACTTGCCCTGTTACAATCAACAAAAATACTTCGGGATGATAAGATAACAAGCATTGGGCTGGAAAGTATGGGCTTTTTGACCCGGTTATCTTTCAAAGATGGGCATTTGTCAGTTGTCGGCAATAAAAAATGGTATATGAAAGGGAGGGAAAGGTCGCAGTTCGACCAACAACCTATTGATGTGATGGCAATGGTATTAATGTATCAACAAGCATTTTACTTAACAAAGGATAAGGCGTTTCTTGACAAACTAAACCAGTCGTTTATGTGGTTCTTGGGAGAAAACGACCTTAGGATGAAACTTTTTGATTACGAATCAAAGGGGTGTTGCGATGGGCTGGAAAGTGATGGGGTAAACCGGAACCAGGGAGCAGAGAGCACACTGGCTTTTTGGATATCGCAAATAACTGTTGTACAAATTAATAAATATTATAAGTCAAAAATATCAAAAAAAACTTTATAAATTAACTAAAGTATCATGTTGATTACCAGATATGCCCACAACCCCATCTTAACAAAAAATGATGTACCATATCCTGTTGCAACAGTTCATAATGCAGCTGTTGTTAAGCACAACGGTAAATACATAATGATTTTCAGGTCGCATAAACTTAACGGACGGAGCATTTTAGGTTTGGCAGAAAGTGGCGATGGATACCAGTTTAAGGTAAGCAGTACTCCTTTTATGATACCTGCCACTCATGGTATGTTTAAAGAGTATGAAGAATTTGGCATAGAAGACCCACGGGTCGTTTTTATCGAAGGGGAATACCTTATTACCTACAGTGCTTATTCTAAGCACGGTGTACGTATTGGGCTTGCAAAAACAAAAGATTTTAAATCTATTGAACGATTTAGCTTTATTACACAAGCCGATTACCGCAATGTTGTTATTTTCCCTGAGAAAATAAATGGTTTGTATGTACGGCTCGACCGTCCCCACTCCGAAATTTCCCCATGGTCAATCTGGATTTCGTACTCCCCGGATTTAAAATACTGGGGAGAATCAAAATTAATAATGAACCCCCAACAATATCATTGGGATGAAATGAAAATTGGGCCGGGGGCGCCTCCCATTAAAACACCACATGGGTGGTTGAATATTTACCACGGCGTATTCCCAACGATGGATGGTTGTGTGTACCGCTTAGGAGTAGCTTTGCACGACCTGGGTGATCCTTCAAAAATTATTGCCGTGGGTGACGAGTGGATATTGCAACCCGAAGAAGAGTATGAAATCACCGGCTATGTGCATAATGTGGTATTTACCTGTGGCGCAGTCCCTGAAGATGATGGGACGGTTAAAATCTATTGGGGGGCTGCTGATAAAGTAATGTGTGTAGGAACAGCGGAACTGGAGGGCCTTGTTAACCATTGTTTAAATAATCCGCGTAAGCCTTTATAATATGAAAGTAGCAATATTATCGCCCATTGCGTGGCGGACACCTCCTGTGATGTATGGCCCATGGGAACAGGTAGCGTCAAATATTACAGAAGGGCTGGCCGGGAAGGGGATTGATGTAACTCTATTTGCTACCGGCAATTCTATTACAAAGGGCAAATTAATGCATGTTTGCGACAGGGGGTATGCCGAAGATACAAATTTAGACCCCAAAGTTTATGAATGCCTTCACATAAGCCAATTGATGGAACAAGCCGGGCAATTTGATATTATCCACAACAATTACGATTTCCTGCCACTTACCTATTCACGACTGATCAAAACTCCAATGGTTACAACCATACATGGCTTTTCTTCACCTGAAATACTCCCTGTTTATAAAAAATATAATGATACGGGCTTTTATGTTTCTATCAGTAACTCTGACCGCAGCCCGGAACTCGATTACACCGCTACCGTTTATAATGGTATTAATGTAAAAGAATTTACATTTAATCCTTCTCCTGGAGAATATTTACTCTTTTTTGGAAGGATACACCCTGAGAAAGGAACTTATGAAGCTATTCAGATAGCCAAACGTTCCGGGAGGAAATTAATTATTTCCGGGTTGATCCAGGACCAGGGGTACTTTGACACGAAAGTTAAGCCATTCCTCAATAATAAAGATATTGTTTATGTGGGCAATTCAGGGCCAAAAGTCCGGGACGAGTTGCTGGGAGGCGCATATACACTTTTACATCCAATTAGTTTCGAGGAACCTTTCGGGTTAAGCGTTGCAGAAGCTATGCTTTGTGGCACGCCGGTAATCGCATTTAATAAAGGCTCAATGCCTGAATTAATCCTCCATCAGAAAACCGGGTTCCTGGTTGATACAATTGAAGAAGCGGTAGAGGCAGTGGGCAATATTGATTATATTGACAGGAAATATTGTACGTACTGGTCATCCTCAAAATTTTCCAGTAAAAAGATGGTTGAAGGATACCTCGATGTATATGAGGAAGTCCTGGGTAGTAGGCAGGACTTATAAAAAGTAATATTACCTTTCCACCTTCCGAAAAAATCAGGCAAAAAGGTTAGGCAGCACCCAACTACTTTGAATTTTTCAGCTCGTTTAACAATTCTTTTAGGTTAACACATGCATAAGTAGAAGCGCGATCAGACATCGCGTAGGGAATAATTAAATCGCCGTTTTTAACCATCGAACCACAAGAATAAACCACATTGGGCACATACCCTTCCCGTTCTTTCTCATTTGAAGCCAGCAAAGGAGTTTTTAACCTCCCTATTAGCTTTTCAGGGTGGTTTATATCGTATAAGTTTGCACCTAAAACATACTCTCTCATTGGCCCAACGGCATGGGTTATTCCCAACCACCCATCTTCTGTTTCAATTGGAGCCCCGCAGTTCCCAACCTGGATAAATTCCCATGAGTATCTAGGTTCTTGTATGATTGTGGCTTCCTGCCAAACATTAATATTATCGGAGAACGCGATATAATTATTTTCTCCGTCTATCCTACAGAGCATAGCATATTTCCCGTTAATCTTCCTGGGGAATAGCGCCATCCCTTTATTTACTGCTACTTTGCCAAGAAGAGGCGATACCTTAAAATGATAGAAGTCTTTCGTCTCAAGAAGCCTTTGTAAAACATCCTTGCCATCATAAGCAGCATAAGTCGCAAAGTATGTTACTTCACCGTCATCCTCTTTAAATTTAACAAAACGGGCATCTTCAATACCATTTCTTTCAACTTTTGAAATTGGGAAAAATACCCTTTCTGAAATAGCCGTATCAAAAGAAAAATCAATTTCATAACACAATAAAGTATCCCCGTCAATCTTATCAAAGGACTTCATTTTACCCAGCTTTGCCAAGAATGAGTCTGTATTATTACTAATCTCCTGAATACGGTCCGCTTCATCCAACATTTTGCCTATCGGCTCAAGAACCAGGTTGTTGCCAGAATCAAGGACTCCGGTCCTGAATACGAGCGAAGAAATATGCCCCTCCCCTGTTGCCCGGAAGCTTAAAATCACTCTTTTTTCTTCAGGCTCCAATTCCGTTTGATCGGGATGCTCAACAATGGATGGATTAAAAAAAGCAGCCGATTCAATTGAATATTCCTTGGTGAAATAAGAGCCAATTAATAACTTCCTTGATTGCCCCAATCCTTCCGGGTCAATATGCATTGCTGTAAACAGGTGATCTAATTTATTAAAATGCCTTTCGAATATCTTTGAAATACTCCGGTGGCGTTTTGAATATCCTCTCAACACCTGAGTTAAAGTTGTATTTACATCCATTTCAGGCATAGCCAGCACCCGTCGTATAATATTGGCACTTCTTTCATTATCAACATTATGGAAGCGCGCAATTACCCTGCTGGCATCGGGGAGGAATCTAATATTATCCTTTCTGGTTACTGAAACTGCCATACATATTATGTATTAAATAATTTAGGCGAATATATATTGAATAATAGATATGCTTCTGAGCCTTAATAAGATGTTCTTGGAATACCTGTACTTAATATTATGATAATAAATTAGCCTGTACAACTATTCAATGCAATAAGATATTTTCTTTAGACTAATCAAATTTAATAAATTACCTGTAATTCTAAAGTATTATCAGGGCTTTATGGTGTACAGCATAGTTCTTCATAAATAAATAGTAGAGAATAAAAAGAGCCTTTATTTTTATTTTTTTAAGTACCCACCCCTGAATATCATTATTTTACCGGCTTATTATAAAAATTACATACCTGTGTTAGCCCGCACGCCCCGCATTTCGGCTTCCGGGCAGTGCAAACATACCTGCCATGTAAAATAAACCAGTGGTGGGCTTTAACAACCAATTCCAACGGTATGTATTCCATCAGCTGCTTCTCTGTATCCAGGGGTGTTTTTGCATTTTTACTTAACCCAATCCGGGCAGCCACCCTGAATACATGCGTATCGACAGCTAAAGCAGGTTTGTTAAAAGCCACGGAGGCAATTACATTGGCTGTTTTACGCCCCACGCCGGGGAGTTTTTGTAACTCATCTACATCGTCAGGCACTTTCCCATCGAACAACTCAAGCAGTTTCTTTGCCATACCGACCAAATGCTTTGCTTTATTATTGGGGTATGAACAACTTTTAATGTATTCGAAAACTTCTGAATGGGCCACTTCAGCCATCTTTTCGGGGGTAGGGAAACGCTCTAACAGGCGGGGGGTTATCTGGTTAACCCTTTTATCGGTACACTGCGCCGACAAAATAACTGCGACAATAAGCCCAAACGGATCTATATATTCCAATTCTGTTTCTGCAACGGGCATCTCCTTCTCAAAATAACTGATTACCGCCTCAAATAGTTCTTCCTTCTTCATACTATTATGTTCTGTCAATATTCAAGAATAATCATTTCTGCTGAAACAAGCAGTAAACTTTCAGGGTTTCCTGCATTTTCCTATTTTTGGATTCAAATTAAGCTAAAAAAAATGATTCCATATATACAGGCTGAAGGACTTTCGAAAAGATGGGGAGATTTATTATTATTTGAAAATATCTCATTCACCATATTCAAAGGGCAGAAGGTAGCACTTATTGCAAAAAACGGGACGGGTAAATCAACCCTGTTGAGCCTGCTCGCAGGGAATGACAGCCCTGATACGGGGAAGATTACCCTAACCAATGACATTAAAATAGGGTACTTTGAACAAATCCCCAGCTTAAACCCTGAAAACACAGCTATTGAAGAAATTTTCGATTCGGAGAACGAGAAATTGTCGGCGATAAAAGAATTTGAGATTGCTATTACGCGGAACAACCAGGGGCTAATTGCCTCGTCTACTGCAAAAATAGACCAGTTGGGGGCATGGGATATCGAAGTTACCATAAAGCAAATACTCACCAAATTAAAGATTGACAACTACGACAAGAAAGTAAAACAGATGTCGGGAGGGCAGCAAAAAAGGCTTGCCCTGGCTAAAGTACTGATTAATGAACCAGGCCTGCTTATTTTAGACGAGCCTACGAACCACCTGGATATCGATATGATTGAATGGCTGGAGTTATTCCTCCTAAAATCGGGTACAACCCTTTTAATGGTTACCCACGACCGCTATTTCCTCGACAGGGTTTGTAATGAAATAATTGAAATGGACAACAACCAGATTTTTCGTTACAGAGGCAATTACTCTTATTTTTTGCAAAAACGCGAAGAACGTATCCAACAACAGGATGCAAGCATTGCTAAGGCAAAAAATTTACTTCGCACCGAACTGGAGTGGATGCGCCGGATGCCCAAAGCCCGCAGCCATAAGGCAAAATACCGGGTCGATTCATTTTACGGGCTGAAAGAAAAAGCAAACAGGCAGGCTGGAGAAGACAGGCTGGATATTGCAGTAAGTGCTTCAAGGCTGGGGAAAAAAATTATTGAGGTAAAAAACCTGTCAAAATCTTATGGGGATGAGAAACTGATTGAAAACTTCAGCTATACTTTTTCACGTTTCGAGAAAGTAGGCCTGATAGGCGACAACGGGACAGGGAAAACCACTTTCCTCAACTTATTGACAGGAGCCGCCCCGGCTGATTCAGGTGTTATAGAAACCGGGCAGACCGTAAAATTCGGGTACTACAAGCAGGAAGGGATCAATTTCGACCCTAAAGAGAGGGTGATTGATGCAGTGAATAAGATTGCTGAATTTATTTATTTCGAAAATGGGCAAAAAATGAGTAGCTCGCAACTGCTTACCCGCTTCCTTTTCCCTCCGGAGGTGCAATACAATTACATCGAAAAACTGAGTGGAGGGGAACAGCGCAGGCTTTATTTATGCACGGTACTGATTCATAACCCCAACTTTTTAATCCTGGACGAACCTACCAACGACCTGGATATAATGACCTTAAATGTCCTGGAGGAGTACCTTATCGGATTCCCGGGGTGTGTAATTGTTGTTTCGCACGACCGTTTTTTTATGGATAAAATAGTAGGGCACCTTTTTATTTTCGATGGCAAAGGGCAGATAACCGACTTCCCGGGCAATTACACTTTATACCGAAACCATTTGGATGAAACCGGGAAGGGGGGCAAGCCGGAGAAAATAACCGATGCCCCGGCCAAACAAAAAACTGAAAAAGTAAAAAATACCGGCTCTTCGAAGCGGAAACTGTCATTCAATGAGAAGAGGGAGTTGAAACACCTTGAAACAGAAATAGGGGAATTGGAGAAAACTATTTCGGAGTTGGAAGCAGAACTAAATTCAGGGGCACTGAGCCACAATGAGCTTTTCAAAAGGTCGGAAGAAATCAGCAAGGCTAAGAACCTGCTGGATGAAAAAGAATTGCGCTGGTTGGAATTAAGCGAGATAAATGGTTAAAGTCGTAAGTATAAGGGTTGGCTTATATTATTTACGGATTCTTGTAAATTACCGGCGGCCTTTTCAGCGAGCGGACAACGAAGAATATCCCCAGTAAAATAAATGGGATACTTAGTAATTGCCCCATATTCAATGCCATTGCAGATTCAAAAGCCTCCTGGTCTTCCTTGATAAATTCGATCAAGAAGCGGGCAGTAAACAGCATTATAAAGAACAACCCTGTAATTAACCCCTGCCTGTCTTTTGATTTTGTCTTCCAATATAAAAATGTGAGTACCCCGAATATAAGGATATAGCTGAATGCTTCATACAATTGTGTAGGATGTTTGGCAACGGTTTCCCCATTTCGTTCGAATATAAACCCCCAGGGCAAAGAAGTCTGTACCCCATAAATCTCGGAATTCATCAGGTTGCCTGTACGAATAAAAGCGGCCACCAAAGCAGTAGGTACGACAATCCGGTCGAGGGTCCACAAAACAGAACGTTTTGTAACTATTTTCGAGTGGATAATCAGTGCCACAAAAATACCTATGGCACCTCCATGGCTTGCAAGCCCGCCATGCCATATCTTAATAATCTCTTCAGGGTGTTGAGAATAAAAATCCCAGCCATAAAAGAATACATGCCCCAGCCTGGCTCCAACCACTGTTGCAATAATTATATAAAAGAACAGGCTGTCTATCCATTTTTGGTCCACTCCTTCAGATTTCAGCATCTTTTCGCCAATATAGTAACCAATTAAAAACCCGGAGGCAAACAACAGTCCGTACCAACGAATTGAAAGACTACCAATGCCAATAATTTCAGGATTGACATTCCAATGGATAAAGTTTAAGATACCAATCATTATTTTATCTTGTTTATTAACACTTCAATTATGAGCTTATATTTATATATCCCCAAATATACTAATGATATTCTTTATGTACTCCTGTAGCAAGCAGCCAGTGCACACTGCCTGCTTCCCCTCTTTTATTACTGCCCTCCCCTTCCATGGCACTGTTTGTATTTTTTACCGCTACCGCAAGGGCACGGGTCATTCCTGCCAATTTTTTTCTCCACTTTTACCGGCTGGGGCTTTGACCTTTCCTGGGTCTGTGCATTTGCCCCGGCCATGGGGTTGTTCTCCCCCGGGTCGTTTTTTTGCGTCTTATAGCGGCTCATATCTGTCCTTCGCCGCGTATCGGCTTCTCTTACTTCATCAGGGCTTGACAACGGGATATACCCTTTCATCAAAGTTGAAACAATATCTTTGTTTACCTTGGCAATCATCTGTTTAAACAAATTGAATGATTCAAATTTGTAAATCAGCAAGGGGTCTTTTTGCTCGTAGGTAGCATTCTGAACCGACTGCTTAAGGTCGTCCATTTCACGAAGTTGTTCTTTCCAGGCCTCATCGATAGTTACCATGAGTATTTGCTTCTGATACGATTTTACCAGTTCTTTACCATTATTTTTATATGCTTTTTCGAGGTTGCAAACAATCTGGAACATCCTTTTCCCATCAGAAATAGGCACAACGATATTGGTGTACAAATGCGATTTCTTCTCAAAAACATCTTTTATGACCGGGAAGGCCTGGTCTGCAATATTTTCTACTTTCCGTTTATAGCTTCCGATCATTACCTGGTAAATACGGTCGACAATCTCATTTATATTCAATTTTGAGAATTCCTGCTCATCAACCGGGGATTCGATGGAAAGCAGCCGCATCAGTTCCATATTAAAATCTTCGAACTGCCCCGACCCATAGTAATCATTTACCAGTTCCTCGACCGAATCATACATCATGTTTAATACGTCAACCTCAAGCCGTTCCCCAAAAAGGGCATGCCTCCTTTTTTTGTAAATAACCTCACGCTGCGAGTTCATAACGTCATCGTATTCAAGCAACCTTTTACGAATCCCGAAGTTGTTTTCCTCAACTTTCCTCTGTGCCCGCTCAATTGATTTGGATATCATGGAGTGCTGGATCACTTCGCCTTCTTTCAATCCAAGGCGGTCCATTATACCGGTAATTCGTTCGGAGCCGAAAAGGCGCATCAGGTTGTCTTCAAGCGACACATAAAATTGTGAAGACCCCGGGTCTCCCTGGCGCCCAGCACGTCCGCGCAACTGGCGGTCAACCCTTCGTGAGTCGTGCCTTTCGGTACCGATAATTGCCAGCCCGCCTGCTTTAACTACCTCCGGGGTAAGTTTTATATCAGTACCACGCCCGGCCATGTTGGTAGCAATAGTTACAGCCCCTTTCCGGCCTGCCTCGGCTACAATTTCGGCTTCGCGGGCATGCAGTTTTGCATTCAGGACATTGTGTTTTATACCGTTAATTTTCAGCATCCGGCTCAACAGCTCCGAAATCTCAACCGATGTTGTCCCTACCAATACCGGCCTGCCCTGTTTATTAAGTTCAACAATTTCCTGTATTACTGCGTTATATTTTTCGCGTTTTGTTTTATATACCAGGTCCTCTCTGTCATCACGGATAATAGGCTTGTTTGTCGGTATATTAACAACTTCCAGCTCATAAATATCCCAAAATTCCCCCGCTTCGGTTTCAGCCGTACCGGTCATACCCGAAAGTTTATGGTACATCCTGAAATAATTTTGCAAAGTAATAGTGGCAAATGTCTGGGTAGCAGCTTCGACTTTTACATTTTCTTTTGCTTCAATTGCCTGGTGCAGCCCATCGGAATACCTGCGCCCCTCCATTATACGCCCGGTTTGCTCGTCTACAATCTTTACTTTATTATCCATTACAACATACTCCACATCTTTTTCGAACATGGCGTATGCTTTGAATAGCTGATTAATAGTATGTACCCTCTCCGACTTAACAGCATATTCCTGCAATAATTTATCTTTTTCAGCAATGATCTCATTTTTTGGTTTAGAGGAATTCTCCAATTCTGCCATTTCTGCCCCAATATCGGGCAGGATAAAAAACTCTGAGTCCTCCATCCCTGCTGATATCAGGTCGATACCTTTATCGGTCAATTCTACCGAATTTTGCTTTTCATCAATAATAAAATAAAGAGGGTCGGTAACTATATGCATGTTCTTACTGTTATCCTGCATATAGAAATTCTCTGTTTTTTGCATGACGGCTTTCATGCCCTCTTCACTTAAGAATTTGATTATCGCTTTTGTTTTAGGCAAACCTTTGTATGCACGGAGCAACAATAAAGCCCCCTCTTTCTTTTCCTCAGATGTTGCACCGGGTTTGGTCAACAATTTACGGGCATCAGTAAAAATCCGCGTAACCAATTCGCGTTGGGCACGGTATAATTTCTCAACGTACGATTTTAATTGCTCATATTGCTGATTTTCGCCTTTAGGGATCGGCCCGGAAATAATTAAAGGTGTCCGGGCATCATCGATCAAAACCGAGTCGACCTCATCGACAATTGCAAAGTGGTGTTTGCGTTGCACCAGGTCCTCGGGGTTAATTGCCATGTTGTCCCTCAGGTAATCAAAACCAAACTCGTTGTTTGTCCCATACGTGATGTCTGCATTGTATGCTTCGCGCCTGGCTTCAGAGTTAGGCTGGTGTTTGTCGATACAATCAACTGTCAGCCCATGGAATTCATATATTGGACCCATCCATTCGGCATCACGTCTCGATAAATAATCATTTACTGTTACCAAATGCACCCCCCTGCCAGCCAGTGCATTAAGGAATACAGGCAAGGTAGCGGCCAGTGTTTTCCCTTCACCTGTTGCCATTTCGGCAATATTCCCGCGGTGCAGTACAATCCCGCCAATTAGCTGCACATCGTAATGGACCATATTCCAGGTGATTTCACTTCCGCCGGCTATCCATTTATTGTACCATATTGCTTTATCCCCATCAATAATTATGCTGTCGCGTTTTGCTGCAAGGTCGCGGTCGTAGTCCGTTGCCTTGACAATCACTTTTTCATTCTCGAAGAAAATGACGGCTGTAGCTTTAACAATTGCAAAAGCAGTAGGAAGTACCTCATTAAGCACTTCTTCAATCTTCTCGTCAATTTTTTCTTCCAGCTTATCTATCTGCCCATAATATTTCTCGCTCTCCTGTACCTCAACCTCTTCAACTTCGTGTTTCAACCTGGCAATCTCATCTTCCTCCGGTTTTATCCGCTCATGTATCAATTGTTTAATACGTAATGATTCCTGCCTTAACTCATCGGTGCTGAATGCTGATATCCGCGTAAATTCGCTTTTTATTGCCTCAATTACCGGCATTACCTCTTTGATATCCCTTTCTGACTTATTTCCAAGTATCTTCCCCAGAATCTTTGTTATTAAAGCCATATATTATTTTCTCTTATTGTGAATGTGTTACCTGCCCTTTATAGGGCTCAAATTAATTGTTTTCAATTAAAAGATTGTTTAAATCCCATCCCTGCCTGACATAGAAGTTGTTTAAGGTTAAACAACTTCATATTACGATTCCCGGCAACAAATTTATTTTTATAAAAATGTATTGCAAATGTAGTTATTTGCCCAACCTAATAAAAGCTATCACGTTACTTTTATAATAATTATGCCAAAATGGATTTATTCGCTGTATTCAGCCATAATATCAGAATAAATGCCCTCATCATTTGACGGGGCTGCCATAGTTGTCGTAGGGAGAATGTATTTTCGAAAAACTAACCTTATAGCTTCCATAAAAAAGGGCCGTGAAAATTCACGGCCCCTACCTTTTACCCCGCTAATTAATAATCCATCAATTTAAAAGGTGTTTATATGAATCGTTGAGTAATCCGGGCAGGTAACATGCAATCAGTTCTAATGCTTTTTCGTCACCTATTTTATTAGGTGTTAATATACTTTGCCCTTTCATGGCTTCTGCATTAATTACTGCATTACTTAATTCTTCTGGTACATCCCTCCAGTTATTCCGCATTATGGCAACGCCAAACCCTTTATGCCCGGCA
>UOEP01000213.1_pt1 | contig 17823 bp, 8 predicted proteins | sample 1989931 | NCBI WGS metagenome assembly UOEP01 (sample SAMEA4712198, study PRJEB27164) | hydrothermal vent metagenome | biome: marine basaltic hydrothermal vent biome; feature: marine hydrothermal vent; material: mineral | place: Pacific Ocean | collected 2011-06-14/2011-07-23 | depth 1691 m
AAAACTAAGCATATTCCGGTAATAGCAGTCACAGCCCAGGCAATGCTGGGGGATAAAGAACGATTCATAAAAGCTGGATGTAACGGATATATCTCGAAGCCTATGGATGTGGAAGTTTTATTAACTGAGATTGGTAAGTTTCTTAAAAATTAGTTTATGGTTGGAGCTTCCATGTCTCAAATGAAAAAAGCGGACTGAAATATGAAGCCCGAGACATAAAACATGAAAGAAATATCATGAAAAAAATACTCGCAATCGATGACCAGAAAGATAACCTGGTAGCCATTAAAGCGGTAATAAAGAACCATATACCAGGCTGTGAAGTACTGACTGCCCTATCGGGGCTAGAAGGGATTAAAATTGCAAGAGAAGAGCAGCCTGATACAATCCTACTGGACATCATAATGCCTGGGATGGATGGTTACGAAACCTGTAGAAGGCTAAAGGCGGATGAATCGACAAAACATATCCCCATACTAATGCTTACGGCGGTAAAAACCGATATTAAAAGCAAAGTAAAAGGGCTTGATACCGGAGCCGATGCCTTTTTTACTAAACCGATTGATGCTGTTGAGCTTACTGCACAACTGAATGTGATGCTCCGGATAAAAGAAGCCGAAGACAAATTACAGGCAGAAAAGGAACTATTAGATGAAAAAGTAAAAAAAAGGACGGAAGAGTTAAGAAGAAGCGAAGAGATATACCGTTCTATATTTGAGGGGGCAAACGATGGTATACTACATGTTGACAATAATCTTAAAATCTTAGATGTTAACTCTGCATTCACAGAGATTACCGGTATCTCAAAAGAAACTGTGGTTGGCAAATCAAGCTTTAAACTTGCACAAAAGTTTGTCAATATAAAACAGTTGCCTCAAATACTGAATATCCTGAAAAGTATGATTACAAATAAACAGGGGACACCTTATGAACTAAACTATCAGGATAAAATCCTTGAAATATCTACAAGGAAACAAAAAAACGGGCAAAGTGTTGGAATAATCAGGGACATCACAGAGCGCAAGCAGGCCGAACAGGCATTGCAGGAAAGTGAAGAGTATTTCAGGACATTAATTGAAAACAGCAGCGATGTAATTTCTATATTAGATGAAAAGGGGAATATTACATACGAAAGCCCCTCCCATAAAAAAGTGCTCGGATATAAAACCGGTGAATTGATAGGGAAAAATGTATTTGAATTAGTGCATCCTGATGACCGGGAACGTATATCTATACAATTTGCCAAACTGTTGGGAGAAATAGGGGGGATTGAACAAGTTAATTTCAGGTTCCTTCATCAGAACGGGACATGGCTGTACATAGAAGGGACAGGGAAGAACCTGCTTAACGTCCCCAGAATAAAAGGGATTGTCGTTAATTACCGTGATGTTACCGAACGCCTGATTGCCGAACAGGCGGGGAAGCGGTCGGAGGAGGCTTTAAGGAATAGTGAATACCTGCTAAGGGAATCGCAGAAAGTTGCTGCACTTGGTTCTTATATCCTGGATATTCCCAGTGGCACATGGAAAAGTTCTTCCATACTGGATGATATATATGGTATCGATGAAGGATACAACAAGGACATAGCCGGCTGGCTGCAGATTGTCCATCCTGACGACCAGGCTATGATGCGGGACTATTTCACAACAAAAGTGTTGTCCAATTATGAACCCTTCAATAAAGAATACCGCATTAAAAGGATTAATAACCAGCAGGAGCGGTGGGTACACGGACTGGGGAAACTGGAATTTAACGATGATGAAAAGCCGGTAAAGATGATCGGCACAATCCAGGATATCACCGAGCGTAAGCAGGCAGAGATCGCGTTGCAAAGCATTGCCACCCAATTTTCAACTATATCAGGGCTGGAGTTTTTTGAGAAGGTATGCCACCATCTTACCAAAACCTTACAAATAGGCTATGCTTTTGTGGGCGAATATTTACCCCGCGAAAATAAAGTAAGGGTAAAAGCCGGGGTTGGGAAAGGGAAACCAATAAAAACATTTGATTACGACCTGGACGGGACTCCCTGCGAAAATGTCGTGGTGGGGGCTGTCAGATGCTATACTTCCGGTGTTCAAAGCCTGTTCCCCAAAGATTACCTCCTTGTTGAAATGGGTATCGAAAGCTATATTGGCATCCCCCTCCACAGCCGGGCAGGCGGTATCCTGGGGATTATGGTGCTTTTAGATTGCAAGCCTATAATAAATACGGAGATTGCCACATCCTTATTAAGGATATTCTCAGAACGCGTTGCGGCTGAGATAGAACGCATGCAGGCAGAGGAGGCTCTGCAGGAAAGCGAAAGGAAACTCCATACCCTTTTCAACAATTTGCAGGGAATAGCTTACAGGTGCAAGAATGATTGCAACTGGACAATGGAGTATATCAGTGCAGGTTTTGAAGATATTACAGGTTATCGTGCCGAAGATGTTATTAATAATAAGAAATTTTCTTTCAGTGACCTTATTATCCCCAAAGACAGGGAGCGGATATGGAATGAAGTACAGGCAGCCCTGGAAAAAAGAGAAAGGTATGAACTTAATTATCAAATCAGGACAGCCTCTGGCGAGATTAAATATATGCTGGAAAAGGGCGTCGGTATATGTTCGACTGAGAATGGGGATGTGTTGGCTTTAGAGGGGTTTATCACCGATATTACCACGCAGGTACAGGCAGATGAAGCACTTCGCAGGAGTGAAGAACTGAACAGGTCCATTACACAAACAGCTGCAGATGCAATCATCTCTATTAATGCTGACGGGATTATTTTGTCATGGAATAATGCAGCAGAAAAAATCTTTGGGTATTCTTCATCCGAAATGTTAAATATGGGCCTCTCGGTAATAATACCCGATAAATATAAAATAGGCCATCACTCCGGTATAAACCGGCTCAAAAAAGGAGATAAAAAAAAGGGAATTGGCGAAACAGTCGAAATAATAGCCCTCCGGAAAGACGGGACAGAATTCCCGATAGACCTTTCTTTATCAAGCTGGGAGACAAACAATCAAAGATTCTACACAGGTATTATCCGTGACATTACCGAGCGTAAACAGACAGAGGAAGCCTTATGCGAACGCACCGAGCGTTATGAACTAATTGCAGCGGGTGCGTACGATGCTATCTGGGACTGGGATGTCTTAAACCAGCGGGTCTATTTCTCGCCTCGCTGGAAAGAACTGCGAGGCCTTACCCAGTCCGATGTAAGCAGCAGTGAAGAAAAGTGGGGCTCTAATATCCATCCCGATGATGCGCCTCGTGTAAGGGCGGCTGTCCAGGCACACCTTAAAGGGGAAACGGAATTTTTTGAGGAAGAATATCGGATTTACTGTAATGGCTGTATAAAATGGATATTAGACCGTGGCATTGCCCAACGCAATGCTGACGGGCAAGTGGTACGCATGGCCGGTTCTGAATCAGACATCACCGAACGGAAGCAGGTGCAAAAGGCACTCAATGAACGGGTAAAAGAATTGCAATGCCTTTACAGCATTGCTGAAATATCTGAGAAAAAGGATATTACATTAGATGAGCTATATCAGGAAACAGTGAGGATGCTTCCTTCCAGCTGGCAGCACCCTGAGGTTACCGGAAGCTGCATTACTGTCCAGGGGAAGGTTTTCAAAACGAAAAACTTCAAAGAAACGAAATGGATGCAGAGGGCAGATATTAATATAAAAAATAAAAAGGTTGGGTCGATTGAAGTTTGTTACCTGGCAGGAAAACATGATAAAAACGAAGGCCCTTTCCTTAAAGAAGAATGGGGTTTGATAAAAAATATTGCAAACCAGCTGGGTAAGCATATAGAACGCAAACAGGCTGAGCAAATACAAAAAGTATTATACAATATTTCCAATGCAGTCATTACTACGGATAACCTGAAGAAATTAATTAGCCTGATACAAAAAGAATTGGGGACAATTATCGACACCACAAACTTCTATATTGCCCTATACGACCATAAAACAGATACACTCTCATTACCATTTTACGCCGATGAGAAAGATAAACTTGCTACTTTGCCGGCAGGGAAAACATTAACCAGCTACGTGATCAAAACAAAGAAGCCGTTACTTGCAAATATAGATGTAAAGAAAAGGCTGGTTAGAGAAGGTGAGTTGGAGCATATAGGGAATCCGTCAAAAATATGGCTTGGTGTCCCTCTGAGAATTGAAGGTAAAGTAACAGGCGTACTCGCTATTCAAAGCTATACCGACAAATCGGCATACGATGAATCAGACATGAAAATGCTTGAATTTGTTTCCGACCAGGTTAGTATCTCTATTGAACGTAAAAAAACAGAACTTGATTTAAAAGTAGCCCTTGAAAATGCCACCGAATCCGACCGCCTGAAATCAGCCTTCCTTGCAACGATGTCGCATGAATTACGCACGCCACTTAATGCCATTATAGGATTCTCAGACCTTATAAATAAAAATTTGTCTATTGAAGAAATAATAAGTTTTGCCAAAATAATCAATTCAAGTGGAAACCATTTACTGGCTATTGTTAAAGACCTTTTCGACATTACCTTAATTGAAACGGGCGAGATTAGAATAGTAAAAGAAGATGTAAAATTGCAATCTGCCCTGAATGAGGTCCATGAAATCATCAAAATTGAACAGCAAAAGATAAACAAGGGCAACCTTGGCCTAAATCTGAGGATACCCCGGGAAGGAGGAGGCCTAACCGTCAATACAGACCCGTCAAAACTTAAACAAATACTAATCAACCTCCTGAAAAATGCCCTTAAGTTCACGCACGAAGGGCATATTGATTATGGTTATAAAATAAAAAAGAAGCAAGGTAAGGCAGTCATAGAATTTTATGTCGAAGATACCGGCATAGGTATCCCTAAAGAAAAGCAGGAGTTCGTTTTTGATATTTTCAGGCAGGTTGAAGATTCACATACCAGGATGTATGGCGGAGCCGGGATAGGCTTGTCCATTTCCAAAAAACTATCCGAACTATTAGGGGGTAAAAGCTGGTTTGAATCGGAAGAAGGGAAAGGCAGCACTTTTTATTTTACCATACCTTTTGACGAGTTTGGAGAGGCCAGCAAACCTGTTATAAATGAAGCCGGGAAGAAAAACAAGTTTGAGGAAAAAACCATCCTGATTGTCGAAGATGATGAAATTAGTTTTAAATTCTTAAAGATATTGCTTGAAAAATCAGGGATTCATACTTTTTGGGCCAAAAACGGCAAAGCAGCGATTAAAGTTTGTAATGAAAACCCCGGCATTGACCTGGTACTGATGGATATTAACATGCCGGTTATGAATGGGCTGGAAGCAACCAGGGAAATAAAGAAACTATACCCCGGCCTCCCGGTCATTGCCCAAACAGCTTATGCAACTGCTGGAGAACGTGAAAGGTCGCTAGAGTCCGGGTGCGATGATTATATTGCCAAACCAATAAAACAGGAAGTGCTTTGGGCAACGATTAAAAAATTCCTGGAGGATAGGTGAGTGAATTATTAAGGTGAAAATTCCCATCTGCCCACCTTATTTATATCGATTCTAAATTCCATGATTCCTAAAATAAATAATTCCCGGTTTATATGAGAAATAAGATTCCCTGATTATTTCATAATCCTTACAGAAAAAAAGATATAAATACCTGATTATTAGTTTTCTTTAACATCAACAAGGAAAAATGCAGCCTGGAATGCAACATTCAAAAATTATCAATTTGATGACTTTGGTTTATTAAAATTCTAAATAAGAGTATATATGACTTTTGAATTTTATTCAAATGTTCTTATACTTGTATTAACATGTTTTAACATTTAAACCTGTCTAAACCTATTAAACCTATTTAAACCTACCTTGACCTGTTTAAACTTGTTTCAACTTGTTTTCAACTTTTATCTAATTATTATTTAACTAACTAACTAAAATTATGGAAAAAAACACTTTGTTTGCATTTTTAAGAAAAGTTGTATGGCGTTCGCTTTACATAACTTTTTTAATGCTTGTCCTTAGTGCTGTTTCGTTTGCTCAGCAACGGACAGTTACAGGTACTGTAACCGGAGCTGATGACGGGATGACTTTGCCCGGAGTTAGTATAATTGTCAAGGGGTCCACAACAGGGACCGTAACCGACAGTAACGGGAAATATTCTTTGACAATACCCGCCGGCGATGTTGAGCTGCAGTTCTCCTTTGTTGGGTTCAATACACAAACAGTTTCGGTTGGCAGTTCTTCAACTGTCGATGTAGTACTTCAGCCCAGTTTTATCCAAATGGACGAAGTCGTGGTAACTGCCCTTGGTATTAAGAAAGATAAAAAGGAAATTACTTATGCAGCCCAGAATGTAGATGCAAAAGAACTTTCTGTAGCACGTGAAGTGAATGTTGTCAACAGTTTAGCTGGTAAAGTTGCCGGCTTAGACCTGACCAAAGGTAGCGGTGGCGTAGGAAGTGCATCGCGCATTGTACTCAGGGGTAACCGTTCTATGACCGGTAATAACCAGCCTCTTTATATCATTGATGGCGTACCTGCTTTAGGGGCAAGCAACGGCGGGCCCAGTAGTGAATTTGGTGGTTATCCCAGTTTCTCTGCTATCAGTAACTTAAACCCTGACGATATTGCGTCTATTACTGTACTGAAAGGTGCGAATGCCGCGGCATTGTATGGTTCGAGCGCACAAAATGGCGCCATTATTATTACCACTAAAACCGGTAAAGGGAGTAAAGGGTTAGGAATTGAAGTATCATCTAACTTGTCAGTAGAAACACCATTAATCCTTACGAAGTACCAAAATGAATACGGACAGGGTAGCGGCGGTATGTATATTAAAAACAGTGAGTTTATGTGGGGCCCGAAAATGACGGGACAAATGGTGGAGCACTGGTCGCCAGACCCAAATTGGGATGGCCCTCCACAATATAAGTATGAGGCTCACCCTAACAATATTAAAGACTTTTTTGATGTAGGGGTAAATCTAGCAAATACAGTTGCAATTACAACCGGAAACGAAAAAACCCAGGCTTATACCTCTTTTTCAAATACCCGGTCTGCCGGTATTGTACCGGGGAATAAACTGAGGAGGAATAGCTTTAATCTTCGTTTAACATCAAAACTTTCAGAGAAGTTATCGGTCGATGCAAGATTAACCTATGTAAAACAGGAGATTGACAACAAAGTTGCAACCGGCGATGCGTTTACAAACCCAATGCGTGCACTTTACCGCCAACCAAGTAATATCTCGCTTGCCGAAGCTAAAAATTATGAGTATTACGACAATGATGGCAACTTGTTGCAGCACTATTGGAATCCTCATTCAAATGGCGGCGAAAATGTTTATTGGATGATAAACAATACGGGTACCTTCGACAATACTGACCGTATTAATGCACTTGCATCAATGAAATATGAGTTCTCTCCGGGCTTTAGCCTGATGATACGAAGCGCTTATAATCGTACATTAGCCTGGGGCAAATCCTGGTATTATAATGATACATATACAATTGCTGATAATGGCGACTACCGGGTCCGCCATAGTAATAGTTATGATATTGGTAATGAGTTCCTCTTCAACTATCAAAAAAACTTTGATGATGTATGGTCAGTTGATGCTTCGTTTGGTGGTAAATTAAGCAAAAATACATGGACAGGCCTGGATGCAGATGTTGATAGAGCCCTACTAAAAGCAAACCTGTTTTCAATTGGAAATACATCTAACATAAAAGGGCGTGATTATAGTGGCGAAACACAAAAGAACTCTTTATACGGTTTTGCTACCTTTGGGTTTAAGAATTTCCTATTCCTGGATATCACCGGAAGAAACGACTGGTCATCAACCCTTCCTTCTGCAAACTGGTCGTATTTTTATCCATCAGCAGGGCTTGCATGGATTATTACCGATATGTTAGACAATAAACCAAGTTGGCTAAGTTTTGCTAAACTCCGTACATCTTATGCCGTAGTGGGTAGTCCGGCAGGTTGGGCACAGCTTGACTTAACATATCGTTTAGGCTCAGGTGGGCAAACAGGGTATGCATGGAAAAGCAGCACCTTGCCTGCATTGGACCTGAAGCCCGAGCAGACTCATTCTCAAGAGTATGGGGCTGATATCAGGCTGTTTAATAACCGTTTGGGGTTAGACATGACTCTTTATAAAACAAACACCTTCAATCAGCTGCTTAGGATCCCGGTACCTGTTGCGTCAGGGTATAGGAACAGGTATATTAATGCAGGTAATATACAAAATAAAGGTTTCGAGTTTACTGTTAATATGGGAGTTGTCGAAAAACAAGATTTTTCATGGGATGTTGCATTTAACTACGCCCATAACGAAAACAAAGCTATTGAGCTCACCAAGGAATTGGATGAATACACAATTCGCGGAAGGGCGTGGATGACTACTGTAAAGGTTGTTGTAGGCGAACAAATGGGGGAAATCTATACAAAAGGGTTTTTAAGGAGCGACAAAGGTGAAATACTTATTAATGAGAATGGGTTACCTATGGTTTCTGATGGACAGACAATTCGAATGGGGAACAAAAATCCGGATTGGATAGGTGGACTGACCAATACGCTTAGATTTAAAGACCTTACTTTGAGTGCCGTAATAGATATAAGGATGGGAGGGACAATATTCTCATTCACAGAGGCAAACCTTGCCAGTGACGGTTTCTCAGATTATACACTCGAAGGACGTAGCGGAATGGTTGTAGAAGGGGTTATCCCAACTTACGATGACAATGGGAATATCATCAGCACCAGGCCAAACGACATACAAACAACCTCTGAAGCTTACTGGCAGTCGCTTGGAGGCAGGAATACACCAACAGGCGAGCCTTTCGCGTACGATGCTTCGTATATCAGATTAAGAGAAATTGTTGCTAGTTACCCAATTAAAATTGGGAATAGCGGCCCGGTAAAAGATATTCAGTTATCTCTTTATGGAAGGAATCTTGGTTTCCTTTATAATGCTGCAAAAGTAATTGACCCGGGAATGAATGTGGGCACCGGCAATATACAAGGGATGGAAGGATTTGGGCTTCCTACTACGAAACAGTATGGTTTCAGTATGAAACTTAGATTTTAATGAAACTTTTAAAAGATTTAACAATGAAAATAAAAATGAAATCAATATTTAATTTCTTATTAGCTATTATATTGGTGTCAGTACTTTTTAGTGGCTGTACAGAAGATTTTGAAGAGATAAATACCGATACAAGGGTTTTGGCAGAACTCGATAAGGCTACAATTGGCAATGTATATGCTTATTGCCAGTATAGAGGGCTGATGAATGGATGGTCGTTCCAAACATCTCAAAACCTGTTTGCCGACCTTTATTCGCAATACTACTCTAACGTTCAAACTAAATTCCCATCCGACAGGTATATACTTGTAGGTGGATGGCTCGATGGAGCCTGGAGTGGGTTTTATGGTAATGCAGCCGCTAACATGGCTGTTATCTTAAAAGAAACAGACCCTGAAAACGATGTGGCTGGGATGGAGACTCAACATGCCCTTCTGCAAATATGGAAAGTTTTTATGTACCAGCGTATTACTGATTATTGGGGGCCGATCCCTTATTCGCAGGTAGGCAACGGGGAATCCAGTGTAGGATACGACTCCCAGGAATCTATTTACAATGATTTCTTTGTTTTACTTGACGATGCACTAAGTGTATTGGATGCAAATTCGGGAAAGAACGCCTTTGGTTCGCATGACCAGATTTATGGTGGAGATATAAATAGCTGGAGGAGATTTGCGAATACTCTCAGGCTAAGAGTTGCTATGCGTATTTCTTATGTGAATCCAAGCAAAGCCAAGGCCGAGGCTGAAAAGGCTATTGCAGGAGGGGTAATCGAGTCAAACGACCAAAATGCTATCTTTAAAACAACACCCAATTCATGGAATGCCTTGAATATTATGCTCCCATGGAATGAATTTAGAATGAGTGCTTCTATGGAAAGTGTTTTGAAAGGGTACGACGACCCGCGATTGCCAAGCTATTTTAGCCCTACGGCAGAGAGTGCCGCTACAGGTTCGCCTGTGTGGAAGGGTTTGCGTAACGGATATGATATCCCCGGGTTATCTGCTCCTGATTTGCATTATGACAAGCTTTCATCAATGGGGCCCCGCTGGTCCGACCCAACCGACAAAGGTAAAAACCCTATTGAGGTTATGTTAGCATCTGAAGCGTATTTCCTGAGAGCTGAAGGAGCACTAAACGGTTGGTCGATGGGTGGGAGTGCCGAAGAGTTTTATAACAAAGGTATCGAAATGTCATTGTCCTTCTGGGGTGTCGATGCTGCAACTATTGCAGCGTATCAGCAAAGTATGAACACACCTGTTGCTACACATGACGCACCGGAGCCAATGACCGACATACCTGTAAAATTTGCTTCCAGTGCCGACAAGCAACTTGAGCAAATTATTACCCAAAAATGGCTTGGGCTATACCCTGACGGGTGGGAAGCATGGGCCGATGTGAGAAGGACTGAATTCCCGAAGCTGTACGACAGGCTTTTCTCAGACAACCCTGATGTAGCCAAGAATGAAACTATGCGTAGAATCGATTTTGTTGACAATGAGTTCAATACAAATGCTGAAGGCGTAGAGGCTGCAAAATCGCTTCTGGGTGGGCCCGACAACGGTGCAACCAGGCTGTGGTGGAATGTTAAGAAATAGGAAATAATTATATTAAGGTATCTACAAAAGAAAGGCCAGTCAGTATTGACTTGTCTTTCTTTTTTACTTGTAATATGCGATTATTTGTTTAATTTTAATTTCAAACAACTTCTTTATAGTGAGTTACAGTTTTATCAGCTATTTTAAATGAACAAGATTTTTAGGCTATTTCTCATATTATTGATTATAACCCCGGTATTGTCATGTAAACAAGAAAAACAATTCACCTTCCTCTCACATAAGAAAACCGGAATCACTTTTAGGAATACAATTAAAGAATCTGAAAAATTCAATGTCCTTGAATACAGTTATTTGTACAATGGGGCAGGAGTTGCAATCGGAGATATAAATAACGATGGGTTACCGGATATTTATTTCACCGGCAATCTGGTAAAAAGCCGTTTATACCTGAACAAAGGTAATTTTAAGTTTGAAGATATTTCGGGAAAGGCCGGGGTCTCGGCATCTGAAACATGGAATAACGGAGCAACCATGGTTGATGTAAATGGCGATGGATGGCTGGATATTTATGTTTGTAGTTCGACTGACGGAAGGCCCGAATTCCGGGAAAATATATTGTTTATTAACAACGGAGACCTGACTTTTACTAACAAAGCCCGTGAATATGGGATTGACGACTCTGCCTATTCAACCCACAGTACCTTCTTTGACTACGATAAAGATGGGGACCTGGACCTGTTTGTACTTAATCATTCAGTTGACAGGTTTGCCATGTTTACTGAAGAATCAGCTCAATTAAAAAAGCAGGGGAGCGAGAAGTATGGCCAGAAATTTTTTATAAACAACGGTCACAGGTTTATTGAAGCAACTGCAGAAGCAGGATTCCTGTCGAACGTCTTAAATTTTGGGCTTGGTGTAGCAGTAGCAGATTTCAACAACGACAATTGGCCCGATATTTATGTTTGCAACGATTTTTATGAACAGGATTATTTGTATATCAATCAAAAAGACGGGACTTTTTCCGAGGAACTAGAAAAATATTGCAGATATATATCTCTTTCATCAATGGGTTGTGATGCCGGCGATATAAACAACGATGGATTCATCGACTTACTAACCTTAGATATGTTGCCTGCAACTAATTATGGGCAAAAGATTGTGGCAGGGCCAGATAATTATGAGAAAATAACCAAGCTCGATAAAACAGGGTTTTACCATCAAACAACCCGTAATATGCTACAACTAAACAATAATGGTGTAAATTTTACCGAGATAGGCCAGTATGCCGGTATTTATAAAACTAATTGGAGTTGGTCTGCGTTATTTTGCGATTACGATAATGACGGGTTAAAAGACTTGTTTATTAGTAATGGATACGGGAAAAATAACACCCACATGGATATTATTACCCTTGCAGTTAACGAAACACTAAAAGAACGAAGGGGGGAACAACATATTAATAGGATGGATTTTATAAATAAGATACCTCCCACAATCCTAAATAATTTTATGTTTCGGAACAATGGTGACTTAACCTTCCAAAACGTTTCGGCCGACTGGGGGTTCAACAAAAAAACTTTATCTAACGGAGCAGCTTATGCCGACCTCGATAATGACGGCGATATGGATATCGTTGTAAATAATATCAACGAATATGCTTTTATTTACAGGAATAATGCAGATCGTATTTCAGATAATCACTACCTGAGAATTAAGCTAAAAGGAAGCGGCAGGAATACGGGCGGAATTGGTGCAAGAGTTGATGTAACATGCGGAGATAATACATATACACAAGAGTTTTACCCATCGCGTGGCTATATGTCTTCCGTGGGGCATACTTTAATTTTTGGTTTGGGCAATGCAAGCTCCATTGATAAACTTACCGTAACCTGGCCAAACATGAAAGAGCAAACAATCAACAACATTAAAACAGGCCAGACCATCACACTCGATAATAAAAATGCCATTTTTAAAGGGCAAAAAACCAAACAGGTTTATCAAGTTGTTTTTAAGCCTGTAAACGGGAAGCTGCCTCTGCAATTTAAACACAAAGAGAATGAGTTTATTGATTTTAAGGAGCAACCATTATTACCATTCTTGCTTTCTACCCAGGGCCCGTTTATTACAAAAGGAGATGTGAATAACGATGGGATGGAAGACCTGTTTATTGGTGGTGCAAAAGATTCGCCGGGCAGTTTATATTTTCAGAATAAAGGCGGCACCTTTGAACTTCAGGGCATGGATTGTTTCCAGAATGATAAAGAGAGCGAAGATATTGGGGTATTATTTGTTGATGTTGACGGCGATTCCGACCTCGATTTATATGTAGTAAGCGGAGGTAATGAATTCCCTCTTACTTCAGATAAACTTCAGGACCGTTTGTATCTGAACGATGGGAAAGGCTTTTTCAGTAAATCGCAAAAGCATATTCCAAAAATGATTACAAGCGGGTCGTGTATAAAGTCGGCAGACATTGACAACGATGGGGATATCGACCTTTTTGTAGGTGGGAGATTAACTCCAGGGCTCTATCCAATTGCTCCGAGAAGTTATATCCTGGAAAACGATGGGAATGGGTATTTCAGCGATGTAACAAAAGACAAAAATATTAGCCTCCTGAATCCGGGAATGGTAACGGATGCAATCTGGACAGATTTTAGCGGCGACAATCTGGCCGACCTTATTTTGGTTGGCGAATGGATGCCGGTGAGATTATTTCTAAACACCGGCTCGGAAATGAAAGAAATTACCGGGCAAAAATGGATGGGGGATTCAAAAGGGTGGTGGAATAGTATATGTTCCGGCGACTTTGACAAGGATGGTGATACCGACTATGTTTTCGGCAATGTAGGATTAAATTTTCAGGTAAAACCAACACCTGGCGAACCTGCAACTATTTATGCTAATGATTTTGACAATAATGGTATCCTCGACCCGGTTATGTGTTATTATATAGATGGTGAAAACTATCCTATCTATTCTAAATACGACCTGGGGGAACAGATACCGGAGATTAATAATAAATATCCAACCTACAGGTCATTTGCAAGCCAGTCAATTCAAAATATCTTCCCGAAAAAGAAACTTGGCAATGCTTTTGTTTTAGAGGCCAACAATTTTAGTTCGTGCTACCTGATGAATTTAAAAAATAATCAATTCGAGTTGTCGGAGTTGCCTTTACCTGCACAATTATCACCTGTGTTTGCCATGAAATCTGAAGATTATAATAATGATGGTAACCTGGATTTATTACTTGCCGGTAATTTTTATGGGTCGAGGATTAAGTTTGGGCATCTTGATGCAAATAGGGGTTTGTTACTTCTTGGCGATGGGGCTGGGAATTTTGAAGAAATGCCAAATATTAAAAGCGGCTTAAATATTAACGGCGAAGTGAGGGATATTGCCCGTATAAAATTAGCATCTGGTAATAAAATACTCATGTTTGCACTTAATAACGACAGCCTCCTGTTTTATCAATACTAATTATTGACATAACCTTACGGGCCAGGCCTTGTTCTTTAAAATACAGTATATGATTCTTTTTGAGCTTTATTCCCATAGTCTTTTCAAAAATCATCATTGAATCCCATAAGGTTCAGTTATTCTTTTTATTTTTGGCAAACATTCGTTAGCAATTGAAAATAGCAAAACAATGAAAAACCCGGTAATTGTTTTATCAATATTATTACTGCTTTTTAGTGCATGCAACAAAGCCCCAAAAGATACTTCTTTGAGCATGAAAGAGTTGCAGGAGCTGGGGATGCCTGATTGTGATAGAATATGGACAACTGCCGATTATTCTATTGCAAATGCGGTATTATTGAAAGTGAAAAATAACCACCCTTATGCACTTCCTGTTAAAGGGAGTAAAAGATCCGGTAAAGTATTCGCCAAATTGATTGATATGGAGAACTTATCATTCCTTCAAAATAATTCAATCCCATTGCACAAAAGAGCATATATGATTAGTAACTTTTTGGGAGTGAACGATGACTTGATAAATATTTATACGAACCAATTGATGAAAAAACAATATTATAACCGCGAATTAGTATACCTATATATTTTCTGGATAAATGTAACCCAAAAGATGCTTGACCTTGCTGATGAAATTAATAAGTCCGATACCCCTGAAAACAAAAAAATGCAAAAAGGTTATGAATCTATTCAAATGGCTTACCTGATAAGTATTAATATGACTCTGGAAAATCAAAAAAAAATATCACAGTACCCTTTCGAAGATTCCGATATTTTAACTGATAGTTTAATCAATTCGATTAAAAGGAATATGGATTGGTTTGATGATGGCACTTCAGAAAATTTAAAACAAAAATTAAGTTCAGTAATCAACAGCACCTCTTCTGTAAAAACCCAAAATGGGTATAAACGTTTAATTAATTCTTTATAACGATAAAAATTGAAAATAATGATGGACCACGAATATGTAAACCGAATTGTAGACCTTACCGACCCTTCAAAAAACATAATCTACAACATGTCGCAGGAAGAGGCAATCGAACTGGTTAACTCAGGTGACACCCAGGCTGTCCGTAAAATTGACGGGCAGTTTGCCCTCGTTGCCGTAGAAGGGAAAACAATACGGATGGCAAGGTCGATAGGCCGCCCGTTACGTTTCTTTATAGCAAAATTAAAAGCCGGGCCATGCCTGGTACTTGCCGAGCGTATCGATACAATTTATAATTACCTGAAACAAGAGGGTTTGGACGGCCAGTTCCACCCATCATATACAAGGATGGCTCCTGCCCACTATATTACAACTATTGAATTACTGGGTTGCCCCGACCCAAGCCCGGTTTACCGGCGTTTTTTCACTCCGGTACGTAATAAGTTCAAGGACAGCAGTGTAGAACAATTAGGGGAATGTTATATCGGCACACTATACGAAGAAATAAAAAAATGGTTGAAATTCAGGGCACAAACCGGCCCCATTGGAGTCACTTTCTCAGCAGGGATCGATAGTGGTTCAGTATTCCTGCTTACTTACCATGCACTGAGGGAGCTTGGGGAAAGCCCCTCGAGGCTAAAAGCATTTACCTTAAGCGTGGAAGGCAAAGGTGAAGACCTGAAGCAGGCCCGGGAGTTTTTAAATGCACTGGGCATGGGGCTATTCCTCGAACCCATCGAAATTAAATCAACAGAACTGGACTGGAAAAAAACAATAAAGATTGTTGAAGATTACAAGCCTCTCGATATACAATCCGCCACAATGAACCTAGCAGTCCTTGAAGGTATCCGTTCCCGTTATCCCGATTGGAAATATATTATTGACGGCGATGGTGGTGACGAAAACCTTAAGGATTACCCGATTGAAGAGAATCCGGAATTAACCATTCGAAGTGTCTTAAATAATTTAATGTTATACCACGAAGGCTGGGGTGTAGGTAAAATGAAACACTCCTTAACCTATTCCGGCGGGTTAAGCCGGGGCTATATGCGTACATATACTCCTGCTGACACCCTGGGGTTTGAAGGCTTTAGCCCTTATACATTAGAAAATGTTATTGAAATAGCCGAAGGCATACCATTTATTGAAATAACAAAATGGGACCATGAGAAACTTTATGGGCTCAAAGGGCAGGTGGTAGCAAGCGGCGTTAAAACCGTCACGGGGATGGATATGCCTGTTTTTACAAAAAGGCGGTTCCAGCATGGGGTAGCCAACATGGATACCTTTAACAGGCATTTCCCTGAAAAGGAAATAGACTACCGACGGGAATTCATGGCTATTTATGAATAAATACCCGGATACAAAAATTGACGACCAGTGGATACTTTCCAAACGTGGGAGGAAAAACCCGGCCAGCCCTTTAAAGCCTTATGGTTATTTCATAGAAAAAGAGCGTACTGCTTCGGGGGCTGTCGAGGATGTTTCAACTATTTTATTAACCAATAGTGAATGCCCTTTCCGGTGCCTTATGTGCGACCTTTGGAAGAACACAACCGATGAACCAATACCAGAAGGTTCTATTCCGGCACAAATTGAATTTGCGCTATCAAAATTGCCGGCTACAAAGCATTTGAAGCTTTATAATAGTGGCAGCTTTTTTGACAACAGGGCCATACCTGTCAAAGACTATGAAAAGATTGCCTTGTTGGTTAATCATTTTGAAACTGTAATTGTTGAAAGCCACCCGGGTTTTATAAATAAAAACAGTTTGCTTTTCCAGCGCCTGATAAAGCCTAAACTACATGTGGCAATAGGCCTTGAAACAGTACATCCCGAAATACTGCCACTACTTAATAAAAAGATGGATCTGGCTGGCTTCAGGCGTTCCGTCAGGTTCCTCGCCCATAATGGGATCCCATCGCGTGCGTTTATCCTGCTCCGCCCACCGTTCCTTTCTGAACAGGAAGGGGTACTCTGGGCAAAAAAATCAATTGACTATGCATTTAATACCGGGGTTTCAGCTGCCACAGTTATCCCTGTGAGGGCAGGCAATGGTGCTATGGATGTTTTATCTGCAGGCAATTATTTTGAACAGCCCGGCATCAGGTCATTAGAAAATGTGATTGAATATGGCATTAGGATGAATGCCGGCCCCGTATTTGCCGACCTTTGGGATATCGGCCACTTCTCCACCTGCGACAAATGCCTGGCAATGAGGAAAGGGAGATTAACCCAAATGAACCTGCACCAGGAAATACCACCTCAGGTTAATTGTTCGTGTTCGTTTTAATATCGAAGAAGCTGCCTGGATTTTATTTTTTAGAATTATTCCCACTCAATCGTAGCAGGCGGTTTTGAGCTAATATCGTAAACCACCCTGTTGATCCCCCGTACTTTATTGATTATTTCATTCGACATTTTTGCCAGGAAATCGTAGGGCAGGTGTACCCAGTCGGCAGTCATCCCATCGGTAGATGCAACTGCCCGCAATGCCACGCAGTTTTCGTATGTGCGCTCATCGCCCATTACACCAACCGACTGAACCGGCAATAGCATCACGCCGGCTTGCCAGACTTTATCATACAACCCCCAGTCTTTTAGCCCTTTGACAAAAATTGCATCTGCATCCTGTAGCATCCTTACTTTCTCGGGGTTAATGTCGCCAAGTATACGGATCCCTAAACCGGGGCCCGGGAAAGGGTGGCGGCCTAAAAGCTCTTGTTTTATGCCCAGGGCCTTGCCTACCCGCCTTACTTCATCTTTAAAAAGCAGGCGCAAAGGCTCTACAACCTGTAGTTTCAT
>UOEP01000205.1_pt1 | contig 17762 bp, 11 predicted proteins | sample 1989931 | NCBI WGS metagenome assembly UOEP01 (sample SAMEA4712198, study PRJEB27164) | hydrothermal vent metagenome | biome: marine basaltic hydrothermal vent biome; feature: marine hydrothermal vent; material: mineral | place: Pacific Ocean | collected 2011-06-14/2011-07-23 | depth 1691 m
TATCGTTGTCCGTTTCTTTTGTCCTCAGGGCGGACAGCCCTATCCTTTTCCATTCGATGAAAAGGATACAAAAATCTTGTCAAAATTAAGCTGGATTGCTCCTCATTAAACGGGTTAGCCCGCATCACGCAATTTTGACTTGCACGCACAAGAGTATTGCATTTTAAATACCAACTATGGATCAATTGAAAAAGTAGGTGGAGATATAAAATTCCAAATTTTAAATATTCGTATTTTGTAAAGTAAATATTGGCCTGCGAGGGTTTTGAATTAGATAACAAGGGAAGGAAATTAGGGATGGGACTGGTAAACAATCCTGTTTGAGGAGGAACGACGAATTTGGATTGTGTGGCACTCTTTGTATTTTGATTTCTTATGACGACAAAAAAAAGGCCGTTCAATAAAGCGTTGTTGAACGGTCTGTGTAAATTAATGTTAAGGCAAATGCCTTAAGAAAAACAGAAGCAAGGGGCTTCTAAAAGTCTTCCATCTCTCCGAAGATTTCTGTGTAGTCTTCAAGTACTCCAAAATCATGAAGTATCTCATCTTCCTGGACTATGGTTAACTCCTTGGCTTCAAAGTCTTCCTCAAGGACTTGCGAAGGAGCATTGCCCTGCTCCAGGGAAACTACTGGTTCTTTGAGATTCTTTTCCATACTAATTTCAGTTAGTTCTACATAATACGACCTGTCGTTGAACAGGTCAAAGGTATAGAGTAAATGCTTGGTTTGAGGCTTTATTAAGTCCGATATCCTGGTTCTATGCATATTGAAAAAAGGAAATTCATTAACCCCGGAATCTAACAATGAAATTTCCTTCTGCTTACTCCAATTGCCGTCAGAAATAAAGAATGATGCTAAATTAAACGATTGAAAGCCGGAACAATCCTGGATTATCTTGTGAAAATCAAAAAATGTATGATTCCCATCTATCCCCACCTTCAGAAGGAACCTTTTTGACTCTTGGGATATGATCTTAAAGTGATAAATCATAACTATCAAGATATAATTTCCCTAAATTTATAAATGAATTATAGTAATTTCCAAAAAAAATCAATGTGAAAATCATTCTAAAAGTTGGGGAATATGTGTAATACTTTTTAATGAGTAATGTTAAGTAGGGGTATTAAATAGTTGATATAATGTTTTTTGAAAGGCAAAAAAAAGATAAAAAAACACTGGTTTTTGACAAATTCCTTTGATGTTTAAAAAATGTTAAAAAAGATTAATTGCATACAATAATCGAACAAATCTGTCGGTAGTTCGTCTTTTCCCTTTTCAAAGCCTGGTGCCAGGTCAAGCATAATCTTATGGGCCAAACCTTGTTTTCACCCCGTTTTTGCATTACATAAAAAAATAACTGCGGCTTACCCACAACTTCATACTTGACATGGCCCTGCTTGGAATGTTTTGTAATTTTATAAATATTCATTGAACGAATTACTATATTTGATTGGTGGGAAAGACAGCTTAGGATTCTGTATTTCGAAATTATAAATTTATGATTCGCAACACGTTGTTTGCCGAGAATTTTCACATCTCTCTTCAGTCGATCAGGGCAAATCTGCTACGTACCGTCCTGACAGCCTTGATAATTGCAGTAGGTATTACAGCCCTGGTAGGGATACTGACAGCTATTGATTCCATAAAGTCGATGATTACAGAGCAGTTCACGTTTATGGGCGCCAACACCTTTACGGTAACCAGCAGGGGGATGCGTGTGCATTTGGGGAATAAACGTTACAGGACAAAAAATTATTCTTATATTACTTATTACCAGGCTAATGAATTTAAAGAGCGGTATAACTTCCCTGCTACGGTTTCGATTTCTCTGTATGCTACCGGGACAGCAACATTGAAATACAATACCCGGAAGACTAATCCTAATACCACTGTCAGGGGGGTTGATGAGAATTATTTATCTACCGGGGGGTTTGAAATTGACAAAGGGCGTAATTTCAGCCAACATGATATAACTTCAGGGAGGCGGGTGGTTCTTTTGGGGAGCGGCCTGATTAAGCGGCTATTCCCGGGGAATGAGGACCCTTTACATAAAGTAGTCAGCATTGGCAGCGGCAAATATAAAGTAATCGGCATTTTAAAGTCGAAAGGGAGTGGTTTCGGTAACAGTAGCGACCGTGTATGTTTTGTGCCATACACGAATGTCAGGGTTTTTTTCTCAAGGCCCAATATGAATTACGATGTGCAGGTAAAAGTGGCAAATGCCGATTTTTTAGAACCGGCAATTGGAGCTGCTGAAGCGGATTTTAGGATAGTCAGGGGGCTGGCTCCTGTTGACGACACGGATTTCAATATTGAAAAAAGCGATAACCTTGTGAATATTTTTTTGGATAATATAAAGAACATCACTCTGGCAGCAACTATTATCGGAATAATTACATTGTTTGGGGCAGCCGTTGGTTTAATGAATATTATGCTGGTATCGGTATCCGAACGGACACGTGAAATCGGCATCAGGAAGGCCGTTGGTGCGAAAGGCAGGGCTATTAAACAGCAATTCCTGGCCGAAGCAATTATAATCGGGCAAATGGGAGGACTCCTTGGAGTTGTTGCCGGTATTCTGATGGGTAATTTTATTTCGATGGTGATGGATAGCCCTTTTATTATCCCATGGATATGGATATTTGTCGGGCTCATCCTGTGTTTTATTGTAGGGATTGTATCCGGCTACTACCCTGCCATGAAAGCATCAAAGTACGACCCAATCGAATCGTTGAGGTATGAGTAGCAGTTTAACTTTAAAATAAGAAAAAAAACAATCCGGTATGAAAAAAAAAATGTATGCCCAGGTGTTTTGTATGATTTTAATTGTTGGCTTTACTAATCAGGTACTTGCACAGCACGGTTGCACAGTAAAATTACCTGCCATCTCAAAAGAATATACCGGCGGATGTAAAAAGGGGCTGGCAAATGGTAAAGGTTTTGCCAAAGGGGTAGATTCATACAAAGGGCAATTCAGTAAAGGGCTTCCACATGGCAAAGGGACTTATACATGGGCCGATGGTACTACCTTTAAAGGGAAGTGGGTTAATGGCATAAGAGATGGCAAAGGTACATTGATTTATAAAGTCGCAGGGAAAGATTCAGTTGTTACCGGATATTGGAAAGGCAATGATTATTTAGGGGAAAAGATCGTCCTTCCGTATAAAGTTGACAGGAAATACAACGTAACCCGTTATTCTATAAACAAAGCAAGTGAGGCAAATAATGTGATAAGGATTAAGTTATTTAAATCGGGACATTATAACTCTGACATAGAGGGCCTCTCATTAATATATGATAGTGGGGAAAAGTATGAACTGGGTAATATGATTGGAATACAGAATATTATATTCCCAATCTCTGTGAAAGTGAGTTTTCGTACATGGAATTATTTACATACCTCTCAATACGATGTTATTCTTGAGTTTACAATAAATGAGCCGGGAACCTGGGACGTGACTATCGGCAATTAGAAGGAGGGATAAAACAACGAATTTGAAACTGACCCTGGGCCAGATGGGGAAGTAAAAACATACCATCCCCCCCCTCAGGAATCTGAATTGATCAAAAAAAAAGGCATCCATTGCTGAATGCCCTTTCCAGATAGTATTTTATTTTTATACAGGTTATTTTACTGAGTCCATATATTCGATCAGTTCAACAACTTTTGTCGAATAACCCCATTCATTGTCGTACCATGAAACAACTTTCATAAAATTATCATTTAAGCCAATACCGGCACCTGCATCAAAAATCGATGTACGTGTATCGCCGATAAAGTCGTTTGAAACAACGGCATCTTCAGTATAACCCAATACGCCTTTCATTTCATTCTCGGAAGCGGCTTTCATTGCTTTACACACCGTTTCGTATGAAGCACCTTTTTTCAGGCGGATAGTAAGGTCGACAACCGATACGTTAGGAGTTGGTACGCGGAATGCCATACCGGTAAGTTTCCCGTTCAGTTCAGGAATTACTTTACCTACGGCTTTAGCAGCTCCGGTAGAAGAAGGGATGATATTCTGCCCTGCCCCACGGCCGCCCCTCCAGTCTTTCATTGAAGGGCCGTCAACAGTTTTCTGGGTTGCAGTAGTTGCATGTACGGTAGTCATTAAACCTTCAACAATCCCAAAGTTGTCGTTTAATACTTTAGCAATTGGCGCCAGGCAGTTTGTCGTACAAGATGCATTGGAAACAAAGTCCATGTCTTTAGTATAAGCCGTGTTGTTAACGCCCATTACAAACATCGGGGTGTCGTCTTTTGACGGAGCCGACATAACAACTTTTTTCGCACCTGCATCAATATGGCCTTGTGCTTTTTCTTTTGTTAAGAAAATACCGGTTGATTCAACAACGTACTCAGCACCTACTTCTCCCCATTTTAAGCTGGCAGGGTCTTTTTCAGACGTAACCCTTATCTTCTGGCCATTTACAACCAATGCCCCGCCTTCAACGGCTACTTCGCCTTTAAATCTTCCGTGAGTTGAGTCATATTTAAGCATGTAAGCCATATAGTCAACATCGATCAGGTCGTTAATACCAACAATTTCAATGTTTTCTTTGTTGATAGCAGCACGGAAAACCAACCTTCCGATCCGGCCAAAACCGTTAATACCAATTTTAATTTTTGACATAGTTGAATTTTTTATTTTTTTATCAATTTAAATATCGAGAAAGCCCTAACCTGAATAATTTACAAATTGTTTTATTGCGAAGCCAAACTACTGTGATTAAAGGCAATACTCGCTTTCCGATTCTCGAAATAGCTTAGGCTATTCCTGTGAGTCGAAAACCTGCGCTTACCTGTACTCTTTGTATTTTGGCTTCTCATAACGAAAACTTATGAATTATTCAGGCTAAAACGAGTCTGTTACAATAGGTAACCTATTCATTTGAGCTATACAAAATAAGTATTAATAATTAATAAAGTCAAAATAAACCCGGTTGTTTCCTGTGTTTTTATTTTAACCTTAATATTAATTTAAACTGCAATTTCAGGCCTTGTGGGAAGATATGTGTGTTTTATCCCCCCTGGCAACGGGATGCTTACATTTTGCAGGCAATTGTAATAAAAAGTAATTTTTATAGGTCCACTGTAATATCCGGCTCTTTGTTTTGCCCTTGGCTTCTCCCATTTGGGCAGTCCCCGGGAGGCTTTTACATTGCCAACTTTTGAATATGCAGGGCACTCACAGGTTTTGCACGAATTAATAATGATTAAGCAAATAACTGTTATAATGACGTATGCAAAGTTCCTCATAAACTAAAATCTGTCTGATTATTATTTTTGTAACCGGAAAATACGATTAAAATTGTGGTAATAGCAGGTTTTGTGTCAAAAAAAAAGTATTTTTATTGTGATTTTTTGAAAATTTAAGTATAAAATTGTAAAAATTTAAATCGAAGGCAGTTTTCAACAATATTTTTTTGATAAAAAAAGCTGCAAAATTCGAAAAAGAGTAGCTAAAATAGCTTAAATTGTCATAAAAATTGTGATATTTGTGGAATCGAATGTTTTGTACATTGCAGATAAAATTTATACGTTTGTATATTGAGTAATGAATGATAAGGACATTTTTGTCTGAATATTGATAATAAAGAATTAAATAAAATCAAAATCAATCAATCAATTAAGTTCAATTAAAAAAGCAAGTTGCTATGAAAAAATTTACTGGAATTTTCTTGCTCGGAGGAGATGGCATTCTGCATGTTCTTCGAAGAATTGGCTTAAGTATGGTTGCGGTTCTTTTAGCAGTGATGGCATTCGGCCAGGCTCAGGATACGTACCATGTTTGGGCTGATACTGTTGTCGATTGTTATCGGGCTGATAACAATTACAAAGTTCAAATCTCGTTTAGGGACTTTGTGAAAATCGACTCGTTTATATTGTTTCTCAAATATGATGAAACAAAATTTGATGCCGATAAGACATCTTTTCAGATTTTAAGGAGTGAAATTACGGGAGCAACCGTTACTGAACCAACAGAGGGTATTTTGGTATTTACATGGGATGTTGCCTGGACCGGGAGCGACCCGTTTAGGACAATTGAACCCAATAATGACAAAATTGCAGTGATGGAACTGAACTTTAAAGTGCGTAATTACCTGCACTTTTACGATGCTGTCCCTGCACCTGCATTCAAGTTTACAACAGACTTGATATGGCAGGACGACACTGAATTTTGGAATGATGAAGGGCAGATTTCACAAATCCTGACCTCGGATATTACCGGCGATGGGATGATTGAAGTCACACAAGGCTGGGAGTCTGTAGTTGTTGATGTTACTCCTGCATTATGCGATACTGATAATGTAGTGGCAACCGTAACAACTCCTGCAAATGTTGCAGGCATGACCTATTCATGGAACGGCAATACTTATACTGCCGACCCTTCAACAAACATAATTGCACCTGCAAGCGATGTTACATTAACTATAGAACAGGGCAACTGTATTTCCTATTTACATAGTTTTGATGTTCAGACACCGGCATCGTTATCTTACGATGCAGAAAGTCCGGTTTACGTTAAGTGCCCGGGCGGATTGGGTGATATCGAGGTTAATGCAACCGGCGGGACTCCTGCCTATACCTATTATATAGTACCCGCTACTATATTCCCGGCTGCTATATCAGGCGACCTGTCGGCTTATGCTTCTTCAGTAGGCGTATTCCAACGTAGCCCCGGTACTTATTATGTTGCAGTACAGGATGCTAACGGATGTGCTAATTTAGCCGACCAAACCTGGTGGTCTCAGGTAGTCGTAATTGACGATAATACCCCATGGGGCGTTACAGTTGTTTCGAAAAGCAATGCATTATGTTATGGTGCAGGCAATGGTGAGTTCGAACTGAGTTTTGCAGGGGCAACTCCTTACGCCGATGGTAATTACAGCGTTTCTGTTAACGGCGGGGTCGAAACAATGGCTAACAGCCTTGACATGAACGACCTTTATGCAGGCGACTACTATGTTTATGTAAGAGATTCACTGGGATGTATCTGGGATACTACAATTACAATAAGCGAACCGCTTCCTATTGATTTTGAAGTAGGGCATACCGATGCTTCCTGCGAAGCTCCAATTGGAGAATTATGGGTTACCCCTGGTTCTATTAGTGGCGGTTCAGGTACTTACGATAAATGGTGGTATTCTATTTATCCTGATTTTAGTTCATATACTGAAGTAGCCAGTGTTGCCGATACAGCAACCGGCATACCGGCAGGTGTTTATTACGTTCGTGTTTTCGATGATAAAGGATGTTTTGCCGATTATATCAATAACCAGGGTGATAATTCAATAAAAATATTAACTCTTGATTTCGAAGTTAATATCCCTGAAGTTCAGTGTAATGGTGAATCTGTTACCGCTACAATTGATTTAGTTTCAGGTGACGGGAGCCACACACTAAAATATAGTATGGACAGTACCAATTGGCAAGATGCCAATTCTTTTGTTATCTCACTTGACCCAAGTTCCGATTGTGAATTATTTACTTTCTATGCATGGGATGTAACAATAGACTGTGTATATAAAGAGGTAAAAGAAGTTTGCCAGCCGGAAAAAATTGACGTGGAGATTCTTACAGACCTTACATTGCCTCCTACCTGTCCGGAAAGTACTGACGGGCAAATTGTTGTCCGTGCAAGTGGCGGGACAATTTCGAGTGATGGCATGTATCTGTTTAAATTTGACGACAGGCAATGGGAACATGCGCCATATTACAATACTTTCGCATCAGATGAAGGAGAACATACTATTATTGTTAAAGATGACAATGGTTGTACAGATACTGTAAAAGTTACTCTGACTACAGGTGTAAATCAGATTTGTTTTACAGATACAATATGGAATGATTGCCCGCTTGATGAAATAAACCTTTTCAACAATGATTCAACCGATATGGTTGGGCATCCATGGTGGAAAACAGAACTGAATGATGGTTGGTTAACATGTTTTAGCTGGGTCGGGGATACAATTGGCGATCCCGGTTCTCCAACTCATACATCTGTCAGCTACTGGACTTCCGATGAAGGTTGGGTAACTTTACCTGTACAAGGAGCACAATGGGAACGTGAACCTGTGTTATACTGGACAGACATTGATCCTACAGGAAGTGCCGACCCTGCTGTTGCGGTAGTGGCTTACAACCAGGTTGTTGATACAACCAGCACTTTTAGTACAGGTACATACTGGCTTGCTGCTAAAGATGAATGGGGATGTTACTCAAACGTCGAACGTGTTGTAGTTGTCGACCCGGAACCTCTTGATGTTGACCTGACCGTAGAACCGGCTATTTGCTACGAACAGGAAAGTGGCCAGATTACACTGGAAGCATTCAACGGAAGGTTCCTTATTCCTAATACTGATTCTATATCACCATATTCAGATAGAAGGTACGAATATATCCTGGTAAATCAACCTGATATTTTTAGTGCTTCCAATTGGCCAATGCAAGTAACATGGAGGCCTTTTACCAATCATGATATGAGCAACGACAGCCTTCTTGAAATTGATGTTCAACAAGGTGACTACTGGATGGCAGTACGCGATTTCTGCGGGCTGGAAGAATGGGGATTAATCTGGCAATCAGGCAGGATCACCGTAGAAGGGCCTCCTGAGCTGTTGTTAAATGAAGATGCAGTTGTTGTTGAGAATGAAACGTGTAATTACTGGGATGTTGCTACAGATGAAGCTGTTTCATCAAAAGATGGTTCAATTACTATACCTCAGGGTGCGGTAACCGGTGGCTTCCCTCCATATAAGTTTACACTTTCAGGGTCTATGCTTGTTGAAGACCAGGAAAATACTTCAGGTGTATTTACCGATTTAGAAGCAGGGAGTTATACTGTTGTAATTTCCGATTCTTCGGATTGCCCTACTTATGTATATGACTTTGAAATAACTAAACCTTGCCTGTTAAAATTAGGCCTTGAGCATGTAAATGCTTCCTGTTTTGGGAAACACGATGGGTTATTGGTTTACAATATCTTTGGTGGGTCAGGTAGTTACGAAGAAACAACAAATAATGTTGGCGAATATGAAGATCCTTCAGAGATACCTGCAGAAAGGTGGTATACTGTAATCCCAAAAGATACGATTTATGAAGTGACCTCCTCAGGTAACGGAAGTCCGCAATATGGTGGATATTATGACGGGGAATGCAACTCATGGATCAGGTTCGACCGTTCGGTACAGGCTGGTGAATATGAAGTATATATCCGCGATGAAAACGGATGTATCACCGGGCCTTATTACAGGACTGTGAAAGAACCTGCCCTGTTAGGCTTTACTGTTGAAACAGAAAATCCAAGTTGTTCAACAGAAGATACAGAAGGTACAATCAATGATGGTTCTATCGAGGTTTGGCCTAATGGCGGATGGGAAAGTTCAACCGATGGATTCGAGTATACTGTTGCATTATATAACGGTGCAGGGGATGTGGTTGGGACAACTACACTTGATTCCGGTGAATCTCACACTTTCTCTGGTCTTACTGCTGATGATTATAAAGTAGTAGTTTATGAACAAGATACTTCAATATCTCCTGATTACCCGATTAATCAGAAAGAGGATTATCTGGATTCCTGGCCAGATTCATATAGCCTGCCTTATCAAAACCCGAATGTGGTAGCAGGTTATCCGATTTCAGGAGTAACTATTTGCAATGCTTCTGATGTTGTTACGCTTTCCGATGATCCGATCGTTTATGAGGATGCTGAATATACCGATGTATTGTGCCACAATACTGCATCTGGTAAAATCTATGTATATGGTGTAACCGGTGGTACCCCTCCTTATACATTTATGCTTCAGGGGCCGGAGGATTATCTTAATAACGATACTCTGTATACTCCTGGTGTTGATGACCCACAAGATGAGTGGACCTGGGATGATTTGGTATATGGACACTACACTATCCATATTTATGATTCTAAAAATTGCCATATTTACTGGGAATCAGGAGAAATTGAAAATGCTGATACATTAGCATTATCTGCTGAGTTGATTGAAAATATCACTTGTAGCGACAGCCTTGGCATTGTTGAGCTGACAGCTACCGGAGGTACCGGAGCCGGTTATCAATATGCTTTGGTGGATGTTGACGACAGTGAACATTTCCCGCAACCGAATGATGTTGCCGATGCACTTACCAAGCTTGAATGGCAGGATTCAAATGTATTCAATGTGCCGGCAGGTGTTTGGATTGCATTTGTTAAAGATGCAAATGACTGTGTTCAGGGTTGGGCTACCGATAGTGAAGGTACTCCTATCTTACAACACCGTGTTGTTGTTATCCAACCCGACCCGGTTGAAGCCAGTGGCATTACCAGTACCGATGTACAATGTTGGGATGGTAATGATGGTGTAATTAGCGTAGCTAGTATCTGGGGTGGTAACGGGCCTATCTTTACAGCAGTTGTTACCGGCACCGATTACGAAGGCAATGAAGTATATAAAGCGTACGCTAATTTGGATGGCAGCGGCAATACATTAACAGGCTTGAAAGCAAGTACTGATAAAATGCCTGGTGATGACCTTACTAGCGACGACTATTACAGCATTGTATTCTACGATAGCGAAGGATGCCCTTCAAGTGTATATACCGTTGTAGTTTATCAACCTGAGGCATTTAAGGTAATATTGGATATAAGTCAGGCTGCATTTATTTGCCCTGATGATTTAGCCGGTATTTTCGAAATTGTAGTTGTTAGTGGCGGCGTTCCGTTTACAACAGTGCCTGGAGGAGATGAATTCCTCTACAAATGGGCAAGCTATACCGATTCAACGATGAGTACTGTTCTCGAAAGTACTGATTATGCATATACTTCAACTTTCTTAGGGTATGCAGGAAGATTCTACAAAGTATGGGCACAAGATGCCAATGGTTGTGTAACAACTTCTACTAAGTGGATTCCGGCTCCTAAGCAAATTGTATACGAAGTTTCCGACCATTCATGTTATGACGATTCAGGTGCTTCTGCACACATCGAAATTTTGGATGGCAACGAAGGCCGTACTTACAAATTAATGTATACTCAGATAACCGGAGTTGGGCAGACTGATGTAATTTATACTTCTCCATGGATGGACTTTGATGGAGATACTATTATCAACTCATTAAGTTATGGTGATGTTAACCAGGACGGTGGGCACTATATCTTTACTATAAAAGATAATTTAGGATGCCTTGCTCCTGATACATTCATCACATTTGTTCCTGTACAGCACGAGCTTACATTAGAAATAGGAAGTATATCTTCTGACGGATTAACTGCTACTGTTACTGCAAACGGAGGCATACCTCCATATAAGTACCAGTTGAATAATGGTGCATGGCAATCAGCCGCAGTGTTTACTGACCTGCCTGCCGGTACAAGTACCATTACAGTTATGGATGCTCATGAATGTTCAGCCTCGGTTGATATAGACGTTGATGACATCTCAGTTACTGCCGACCCGGCTTCAGGAAGTAGTGTCGCACCGACATTCACTGTTGAATTTATATTTAGCAGGGATGTTATTGTCCCAACTGATGGGATTACTGTTACAGGTGCTACCACTTCAAGTGTTACCGGTACAGGATCATCTTATACTGTTAGTATTACAGCAGATGAGTTGGCTACTGTAACCATAACATTGTCGAATACAATTGAAGACAATGCAGGTAATGCATTTGCAGGAGGTACATTTACTTACACTGTAAATGATACTGAAGCTCCGGTAGTAGTTAGTGTGAGCCCAACAGGGGATGTTGGTGATGACACAACATTCGACCTGGTTCTGACATTGAGTGAAAATGTTGTAGCAGGTACCGGAAGTATGGTAGTTTACAATGGTACTACTGCCGTAGCTACATTCGGGCCTGGCGATGTTACTATTTCAGGATCAACTGTTAGTGTTGCAGTATCATTAGATAAATATACTTCTTACTTCGTACAGGTTGATGCAGGATTTGTAACTGATGCTTCAGGCAACGGCATTGCCGGGATTACTTCTCCAACGGCATGGGCATTTAATACAGGAGACTTCAATGTAGCAGTTGAACAACTTGAGATTGCTAAACTGAAAGTTTATCCGAACCCATTCAGCGACTATATTAAAATTGATAATAATCAAATCTTAACCCGTGTTATGATTTCTAACATTGCTGGTCAAAGAGTTATTGATATAGTGAATCCAGAACACGAAGTTCGTACACCTAATTTGGTTAGTGGCGTTTACGTAGTAACTATGTTTACTGAAAACGGAGTTGCCAAAACTGAAAGGATTGTTAAAAGGTAATACCGAATTGATTGATTAAAAAGGGGAGGCTTTTGCCTCCCTTTTTTATTTTATAATAATTTAGGATTGTATCATTGTGAGGTTAAGATGCAATGAAGTTGTTTAACTTCAAACAACTTCAATTATAAAAAGATAATGAGGATGGATTTATTGCTAAAGCATAAAACAATCAGGAAATTCCTGGAAAAGGAGGTTCCTTCGGAGTTATTAGAGAATATATTGACCGCCGGATGCCGGGCATCTACTACGGGTAATATGCAGGTATACAGTATTATCGTAACTAAAAACAGGGCGGTAAAGGAGAAACTGATGCCGTTGCATTTTAATCAACCGGTTGCAAAGAGTGCCCCGCTATTGTTAACCTTTTGTGCCGATTTTAACCGTTTCTCAAAGTGGTGCGAATTAAGGAAAGCTATTCCCGGTTATAATAATTTCCTTTCATTTATAACTGCTTCGATTGATGCTTTGCTGGCAGCCCAGAATGTGTGCATTGCTGCCGAAGATAAGGGGTTAGGGATTTGTTACCTTGGGACAACTACCTATAATGCTAAAGAGATTATTGAAGTGCTTAATTTGCCAAAACTGGTTTTCCCGGTTACAACGGTTGCTATCGGCTGGCCCGGTGAAGACCCGCTACAAACCGACAGGTTACCTTTAAAGGCTGTTGTACACGAAGAAAGGTATAAGGATTATAGCAAAGAGGATATAGATGAATTATATTCCTATAAAGAGAATCTGCCTGAGTCGTTACAATTTATCTCGGAAAATAGTAAGGAAACACTGGCGCAGGTATTTACCGATGTACGTTACAAGAAATCTGATAATGAATTCTTCTCCGAAAAGATTGTTGAAGTGTTAAAGGTACAGGGGTTTCTTTCCTGACTGGGGAAGCCCTCTTAACCGGGGAACCATTTATTAATAATTTGAAAGAAGTCCTGCCTGTAACTATTCCCAACGGGCAATTTAACCTTGTTCACCTGTACCATATTCCCTTCAATTGTTTCAATATTATCAAGTGAGATGATAAATGATTTATGTATCCTGTAAAAACAACCGGAAGGCAATATGTCGTACATCTTCTTCATTGTGAGGTTGGTTACAATGTGTTGCCCGCGAAGTTGTATCTTTATGTAATCACCTAAACCTTCGACATACAAAATATCTTTAAAGTTTACTTTATATGTTTTTTTATTCGCTTTAATAAAGATATAACCATCAGGAGCCGCTTTGTTTTCTATGCCTTCTTTTTTGTGTTGCGCCTGCATCAGAGATAACTGTTCGCAAACTTTATTCATGGCTTTTAAGAAACGCTCGAAGGAAAATGGTTTTTTCAGGTAATCGGTAGCATTTAGTTCGTAGCTTTCTAAGGCATATTCTGTGTAAGCTGTTGTAAAAATAACCAGAGGAGGGTTTTTGAGTGTTTTCAGGAATGAAATGCCGGAAAGCATTGGCATATTGATATCCAGGAAAAGCAGGTCTATCTTAGTGTTTCCTAATATCTCAATGGCTTGTACGGCATCTTCACATGTTCCTACAATAGTAAGGTTATTTATCCTTTTTGAATATTCAAGGATAACATTCCTTGCCAATGGTTCATCGTCAATTATCAATGCCCGTATTTCCATTATTATTCCTTTAATTTTAGTTGAAGGGCTACTGTGAATATACCATCTTTTTTTGAGATATTTAAACTATACTCATTCTCTTTGTAAAGGTGCTTTAAACGTTTTTTTACATTATTTAGTCCGATCCCCCTGTAGCTGGTTTCTTCTGAACCGGGCTCGCAATAGCTATTCTCAAGGGTGAAAATCAATAGTTCTGGCGATGGGAATTCAAACTTGATGCTGATCGTGATGTTGCTACCGGGGTTCTTCAAACCGTGTTTGAATGCATTGTCAATAAATGGTTCGAACAGTAATGGGGCAATCATCTTTTCAGGGACCTCTCCAACTATTCCGTAGGTAATGTTTGCCTTTTCGGTAATCCTGATTTTTTGAAGGGAGATGAAGTTATCGACAAATTCCAGTTCTTTGGCCAGGCTGATAAAATTTTCACGTGCATCGTAAAGAATATGCCGCATGAGCCCTGATAAACGTAATATCAGGTCCGGGACCCTATCTGATTTTGTTAGTGCCAGTGAATAAATATTATTTAATGAGTTAAACAAGAAATGTGGATTTATCTGGCCTTTTAGCGTCTTTAATTCTGCTTCCAGTTTTTGATGTTCGATTTTTGCATATTTCAAATTCAGGTCCTGTAACAGGTACCAGTCTTTAAGGAACTTTAAAAATGATGTTATCCCTACATAAAAGGCTGATGCAAAAAAGAAAGCAGAGTAAATATTACTATTGAATTGTTCTAATTGCCTGGTTGTTAACATGAACCTTAACGGGTACTTAAAAAGAAGTTGCACCAGGTATGAGATGGTTGCAAGCATCAGGATTAACCAGAACACATAAAAAATATAATTCCTTTGTTTTAAGAACCTTGGAATCAAAAGGTATAGGTTTATATATACTGCCGCTGCAAAACAACCAATAACAATTAGTGCTTTTAAAATAGTATATAGAGAGAACAACGGGCCCGCCCCTGAAACCCAATAAAATTGCAACATCAAAAACCCAAAACTCAGCAACCAAAAAATAATGTGCCCCAGTAAACTGAGGAGGCGGTATTTTTTTAACTCAGGCATTGTTTATATGCGGTCCCTCCTTTTTAAAAATTTATAAAGATAATATTTATTGGGATTGGAATATTTTAACCTTTTCCATGGCCTACTGCTATGGGGCAAGTGCACAACCTCCAGGTTTTTAGCAAGGTAGTTATTGAAACCTAATTTTTTCGACCGCCGGGAAATGAAAACATCAAACCAGTGTTTTTTTGATGAAAGGCTCTTGAAATCATAAAGCGCAAGGAAATTTTCATTCAACAATGTACAGCAGAAGCTTAAACTATGGTTTGTGTTTATTATCTTTTTCGATTTGTTTCTCTGGTGCTGGTAAGGGAAATTATAATCACCTTTTTTATCAACTGTAATTGCTCCAATCATGCCCGGATTATCTATTTCCCTGTTTAGTTCAATCAGGCTTGAGATAGTTTCATTTTTGATAATAATATCTGATTCGATAATAATCAGGGGCACATTTAAATTGGCAGCCTGTTTCCGTGCCAGTTGCAGGGTGAGCTTATAATTTGGCGATGGGTTGGATGTTATATCTTCGAGGTGTACTACTTCGAACCGGTAGTTGCCTTTTTCTTCGTCCAGGAAAGTTTTTGTTTCAACCGAACTAAAATCATTGTATATGGTATACAGGAAATTCCCTTCCGCATTACGTATCGCTTCAATAGTGCCTTTTAGCGTTTCCAATGAGTCCTTTACCGGAGTGATAACCAATGCCTCAACCATTCTGTTTGTTATAATTTTTTATAAAAAATGTTATATACATTTATAATATAAGGGGTCAGCTGCCTTCACCCCTTTTTTCTAAAATTCGTGCAAAGGCCTGGGCCGATGGCATGATTACAAGGTCGTCAATATTGACATGCCCAGGGCGGGTGATTACGAATAATATAGCTTCTGCTATATCTTTTGCAAAAAGAGGCGTAAACCCTTCGTAAACTTTGCTTACCCTTTCGTGGTCTCCTTTAAACCTGACGATTGAAAATTCAGTGTCGCCAACAGCCCCGGGCGCTATAGAAGTTACTTTAATCCCATGTTGAAGCATATCAATACGCATGCCTTCTGTTAACGATTGTACAGCATGTTTTGTTGCACAATAAACATTACCGCCCGGGTACGTTTCTTTCCCTGCTATCGAAGAAATATTAATAATATGCCCAGACTTTTTCCTGATCATTAAAGGAGAAACCTTGCGCGTAATATACAACAGCCCCTTAATATTGGTGTCGATCATTTGTTCCCAGTCGTCAATTACTCCATCCTGTATGGGGGCAAGCCCTGCAGAAAGCCCTGCATTGTTGATCAGGACATCAATATCCTGCCATCTTTGGGGGATAGAGCCTATGGCAGCATCCACTTCGCCACTGTTCCTGACATCAAAACACAAGGTCAAGGCCTTTGAAGCTGCCCCGCTTTCAATTTCAGCCTTTAAGGCATCAAGCTTCTCTTCCCTCCTGCCTGTTAGGATTAAGTCGAAATTGTTGTCAGCCAGTAATTTTGCAGTAGCTTTGCCGATGCCGGCAGTTGCTCCGGTAATTAAAGCTATCCGATTCATAGTGTTTCAATTAATAAATAGCCATCGAAATTAAAAAAAACTGCTTTTATTATGGAATAATGTAGCACTTAATTATTTTTGTTTGAGTTTATTTATGAAATAATTAATAGGTATGAGCGATATAGTGCAAAAAGAAAAAGAAAAAGAATTCTCCATTGAGCTGATTCCGGAGCCGGAAGACATTGAGGATGTTATTTTTTCATTGATGGTCAACCCGAATCTGTCAACTGTAAATTATTTTAATGATTTTAGCGATAAGGGCATCTCTCCCGATTCGATAGGCGATAGTGATACAGATGAATCGGGGATATTTGAACTTGATTCGAATGGGCGCTGTATGGCTATGAGTACCCATGCATTCCACCACCACTTGCAAAGCAACCCTCAACTGGCTACAGAGATATTAATTTCGAGGGCAGCCAGGAAAATGCTGTGTTTCGGCGCCAGGCCGATAGCAATAAGTGCATTTTTGTACCACATTGATATTGCCGACCCAAACGGGCATCAGATTGCATCAAGGGCTAAGAAAGGGTTAGAGATTGCCGCAGCAACTTTTGGGATAAAAATCTCTGACCGTAAGATCAGGTTTGACCATTTCTCGGGGCATGGGCCTGTACCCCCTACGATAATTATCAGTATGATGGGGTTGATTGAAGATAAAGAAAAGCTGATAAGCCACAAGTTTAAAAAGAAAGGGAACAATATTTTTATGATTGGGAAGTCGAAAAGCGACCTGGGCTCTTCTGAGTACCTCGAATTTTACCATAATATTTCAGATTCTCCTCTTCCTGCTTTTGACCTCAAAAACGAATCGGTTATCCAGGGGGTACTGAAAGATTTAAATGAGAAAGAGTTGATTAGCAGTGCAAGCCCTGTTGGGAAAGGCGGTTTGTTTTTCACCCTTTTACGTGCCACAATTCCCAATAGCCTGGGATTCGATATTACAACCGATGCTGAAATAAGGAAAGATGTATTCCTTTTCGGGGAGGCGATGGGCCGGATAATAGTCGATGTAGATAATGAAAAAGAGGATGATTTTGTTGATGTACTCTCAGAATTAAAAGTGCCATTCTTCACATTAGGGCATGTCACAAAAGGGGAAATCAGGATTGACGATGCATCGTTTGGCTATACCGATAAAATGACCCAAAGCGTATAATGGCAGTAGTCCCGTATACAAATTCAGGCGATACTAAAAAAGAACAGGTTGCCGGGATGTTCAATAAAATTTCAAAGAAGTACGA
>UOEP01000216.1_pt1 | contig 17312 bp, 16 predicted proteins | sample 1989931 | NCBI WGS metagenome assembly UOEP01 (sample SAMEA4712198, study PRJEB27164) | hydrothermal vent metagenome | biome: marine basaltic hydrothermal vent biome; feature: marine hydrothermal vent; material: mineral | place: Pacific Ocean | collected 2011-06-14/2011-07-23 | depth 1691 m
ACTGTATATATACAGTTGTATTAATAAATTACTATTTATTGACTTAGATATACATAAAATATTTTTGATTTGAATTGTGGTGAATTTAGAGAGTAGTTTTGGGGTGGAATTTGATAGAAAATATTTTAGTTTAGGTAAGAAAGTTTACATATTTTGTTTTAGGGAACAAAAGTGGGTGATAAAATTGTGGTCGAGTGTCTAGTATTATAGTTAAGTATGTATATAATAATTACATGTTAAATTTTAATAGAATTGTTTTATAGATTTAATTTTAGTGAGTGATCTTCTGTATAAAGGGATAATAAAAGACAGAAAATATATCTTTGAATTAAACAAATTGCTGATTCAAATATAAGATAACCTATTTGGAATATAACAAAAAGAAGTAAAAGATATAAGGATGTAAAAAATATAGCACTAGAGTATGCGCCCATAAGTGCTAAAACAATATGACCTGCACTTATATTTGCTGCAAGTCGAAAGGAAAGTGTTAAAGGCCGGACAATTGTTCTTAGTGTCTCAATAATTACTAAGAAGGGGTTTAACCAGTTTGGTGCGTGACCCGGCAATAAAAGTGCAATAAATATGGTGGGCTGATAAAAAATTGATGAGCAAATTATGGCTATTCATATTGGTAGTGCTATAGATAGTGAATAGAATAAGTGCCTTCTTAGACCAAAGGTATAGGGTAAAATTCCTGTTATGTTAGTAGTGATAATAAAAAGAAATATAGGTGAAATTATTTGAATAAATCCTTTTATATGTTTTCCTATAGTTTGATTAGCTTGTAGGTATATAAATGATATCGGGACATGTAAGAGGGATGATAGTCGTGTAGGAGATACCCAATAGTTTGTTGTTAGTATTGAAATTGAGAATATACTAGTTAGTCAAAATATCGGTCTAAAAAAATTATTGTACATGGAAGAGAGAGCTGGGTCGAAAGAAGAAAAAATATCTATTATCATCAAGATTTAGATATATTTAGGTCTAATTTAAACTTTGAAGGTTTATAGTTTTTTTAACTTAAAATCTTATTCAAGGAGTTTGTCTCAGATTGCGTTAAATACTGGAGTTGTTACATAATATATGAAATAACAGGCGGTAAAAATTTGTCCTAAAGTGTCGTAAGGTGTTTCAATAGGGCGTCCTCCAATTCATGTTAGTAGAACAAATAGGGCGATAAATGATCAAAATAATATTTGAGTAAAGGGGTAAAATACAATAGATCTGTAGTTAGGTTTACATAAATAAGGAAGAAAGAATAGGATAATAATGGCGGCAAATATAGCGATTACCCCCCCTAATTTATTAGGAATAGAACGTAAAATAGCATATGCCCATAAAAAATATCATTCTGGTTTAATATGAATTGGGGTTTGAAGCGGATTTGCAGGTATTCAATTTTCAGGGTCACTTAAATATAAGGGTGTGAACACTGAAATAAATAGAAGAAATGAAAAAAGAATCATTATACCGTAAATGTCTTTTGTAGTATATAATCAGTGAAAAGAGACTTTGTTATCATTTGAGTTTAAACCTATGGGATTATTTGATCCTGGTTGGTGTAAAAATAGAAGATGAACAACTGTTATAGCTAAAATAACAAAGGGCAAGATGAAATGAAATGTAAAAAAACGATTTAATGTGGCGTTATCTAATGCGAAACCTCCTCAGATTCAAATTACTAATGTTTTTCCGATATATGGGATAGCAGAGAGAAGGTTCGTAATTACGGTCGCCCCTCAAAAACTTATCTGTCCTCATGGGAGGACATAGCCAAGAAATGCTGACCCTATAGTAAGAAGTAGTATAAGTACTCCAATGTTTCATACTTCAACTATATAGTATGAGGAATAATATAGTCTTCGTCCAAGATGGATGTATAAACAGATAAAGAATATGGATGCGCCATTAGCATGTATATTCCGAATTAATCAGCCGTAGTTTACATCTCGGCTGATGTGAGCACATGATACAAATGCATAATTAATACTTGGGATATAATGTATAGCAAGAATAATTCCTGTTAAAATTTGAATAATTAAGGACAAGCCTAGAAGTGACCCAAAATTTCATGAATAGGTTAAATTTATAGGTGCTGGTAGATCAATTATTGACCAGTTCAAGATCTTTATGAGGGGATGCGATTTACGCAGAGGTGCGAACATATTTGGAAAATGGACGGAAAGGGCCTTTATTTCGTTCAGAAATTTTTACTACAATTAATAATGCTATAAATAAAATTAAAATTATAGCAATTAAAATGGGGCCTTGGGAAGGATAAAAGAATGATGTTATTAGTTTTTGTCTATTTTCTGTTGATATAACTGTTGAGGATCAAACTGTTGTGTCCGAGAAGAAGAAAAATATAGAGACTGTTAGAAATAATATAAATAGAATGTGACCTTACACAATAAATTAAAGCCGATAACAAAGTGTAAATTTAATAGCGGGTTCGGCGGGTGTTCCGGCAGTAGATTCACACCAATTATTCAAGGATTAAGGACAATTGGAAAAGAAAATTTAAACCAAACCCACATTTCAAAAATTAAAAAAATAATTGCCGACAGCGAAGAACTAAATCACTATGCACTGGAAGTGCATAGGTTTAAATAAACAGAATGAAATTCTTACTCCAAAATAATAGAATCATTATCCAAATTAGATGGATTATGATGATGCTCAAGATATTCTTGCACCATTTTATCAGTTATGTTTCCGGTACTCCAAACTCCGTAACCAATGGCCCAAAAATGTCTTCCCCAATATCTTTTGCTAAGTTCTGGGTATTCCTCTTGGAGTCGCCGAGAAGTTCTGCCTTTCAACCGTTTTACAATATCACTAATATTCTTAGATGGCCGATATTCTATGTGGATATGCACATGATCTTTACTTATGACTCCTTTAAGAATGCGAATATCTTCAACATCACATATTTGTTTAACCAATTCTCTACATCGCCTTTGAATATCTCCTTTAAGCACTTGATACCGATATTTGGTTACCCATACAATATGAGCAGTAAGGACAGACACTGTATGGCCACTTCGTCTTTGTTCTTTCATAAAACAAAACTAATAAATTGTGTAGCAACTGAAAGCCTTGCACTGAAAGTGCATAGTTTCAACTAACGAATGAGACCAATGAAACAGATACTTTACATCGGCTCGCTTTTAACTATTCTTTTATTGGGTTGCACCCAAGACAAAGAAGCAGAATTGAAAGAAAAAATTGTCCCAACAATTGAGACATTCTTAATTCCCAAACTTGACAAAGGAATGACCCTTGACAGTGTTATCATTACAAAAATTGACACCGTAACACCTTTGATAGTTGCGAGAATTAAATTTGCAGAAGTGCAATCTGAATTGGAAAAGCAAAATGAATTATACAAGATACAAGTAGAGCTAGTTGTCAACAAATCAGACCAATTTCAACTCTATTGTAGCATAAATCCAAAAGACAAGCCAATGATAGACATAATGTATCGAGATGTAATGGACGAAAAGGAAAAGGCCGACAATATGAAACCATTACTTGAAGAGTTAAACAAACGTAGTGAACAGTTGCTGAATGACATCGAAAGTAATTCCATTGATTCGACAACATTTTTAAACTACTTAGTCTTTGCAAAAATTACCATAACGAATTCAGATATGACACAAGAAACACGAGAATTTCCAATGCAGATAACGAAAGATTTCAAAATAATAAAAAATGAATAAAGAAACGTGACACAATAATAAATATAGGGCATTGGGTGGAAATTATTAAATTTGAAAGTGAGTAAAAATATAATTTTGATATAAATTACTTTAATATTATAAATAATAAATATGGTATCGAAGTCACATTTTAAAATATTTCTTTTTCTTTTCCTTTTTAACATCGAAGTTACTAATGGTAATAATAATCAACTTATTATGACAATAATTGAAATAGAGTGGTCAGGTCCCTATACTTTAGAAGACATACAAAAAATGGATGGTGAATCAGATTATGGAATATATCAGATTTACGGTACTCATACAATTTTTGGTGAAAATTCATTGCTTTATATTGGAAAGGCTCAAGACCAGACATTTGCAACTAGAATATTTCAACATAAAGAATGGTTCATTGAAGAATTAAGCGAACTAAAATTTTTTATTGGGCAACTTGGTGGAACAAAATTTACAACTGAAAAAGAGTGGGCTCAAGGAATCAATAATGCTGAAAAATTGCTTATATTTTTTTCATCACCTCCTTATAATTCACAAAACTTGAATGATTACGGTGATGTATCTGAAACAATAGTATTGAACTTTGGTAAAAGAAATAGATTACCAATGGAAGTTTCTACATTGTATTATGAAAGTGACTTTCACAAGGGAAAATGGAAAATATTTGAAGAAAAATAACGTGCCATAATAACTAAGCGTTCGGATGGTACGCAGTGCCAAATCTGACCCCGGGTACTCGGGGTGGCGGAACCGGGATTGAAACACTTTGGTATGGTAATGGGAACCTCTAAAAACTACTATTTATTACAAGTGGCTGCAAAATGTAATCATTTCGTTGTCAGGGAAAATCTTTCCTCGATATAGCAACGGCTATACCTGTGGAATATTTCCCCTTCCGCCTCATGCTGACTTTTTTCGCTCACTTTCATTTACAAAATCAGTTTTTAGAGGTACCCTAATGATTGGTTTTTGCCTGTAGCTTCAATTTAGCATCCTTTTAATCAAGGCCGTGGATTTGCAGGTATGCTTCTTCAACCTTTTTACGGGCCCAGGGTGTACGGCGCAGGAATTTCAAACTCGATTTTATACTTGGGTCGTGGTTAAAGCAACGAATGTTTATTTTGTGCCCCAAATGCTCCCAGCCGTAAAAATCAACCAGCCGGTTAAGTATCATTTCAAGGGTTTTCCCGTGTAACGGATTGTTGGGTTGGCCCTCCTTTAGGTTATTATTCTCTTTCATTGGCTATTAATATTAATGGGCGTAAATACCGGATCACTCCATGTAGCTCATAGGCTGCCTGAAAATCATCCTTACTTACTACTTTTTACTTACAGCTTGTAGCTCTTCTACTTACGGCTTCCTACTATTTCCAACCCCGCCAGTAATTCAATGTATTTCCTGATCCCTTCAAAGATTTCGGTTTTGAGGATATATTCGTTAGCGGTGTGCGAACGTGCCGAGTCGCCGGGGCCCAGTTTCACAGAGGGGAAGGAGATAACTGCCTGGTCGGAAGTGGTAGGCGAACCATAGCAATTGATACCCATTGATTTTGCCCTCCTTACAAACGGGTGGCCCGGGTCAACCCCTGATGAGTTTAAGCGCAACGAACGTGGCCTCACTTCCGATTCAATCAGCTTGTCGATGGTTTCGAGAACCTGTTGGTTTGTGTAAAATTCGTTGGTACGTACATCTACAACAAAATTACAGGAGGCGGGGATTACATTGTGTTGGCTTCCTGCTTCAATTTGTGTTACCGTAATTTTTACCGGGCCCAGTAATTCAGAAACCTTCTCGAACTTAAAGTTGCGTAATTTCTGAATATCATCGATAGCGGTATAAAGAGCGTTTACACCTTCATTGCGTGCCGCATGGCCCGATTGCCCTTTGGCGGTGCAGTCGAATACCATCAATCCTTTTTCGGCAATGGCTACCTGCATTTTAGTAGGCTCCCCAATAATGGCGAAGTCGGCAACAGGCATATCATTTAAAACAGATGCCAATCCGTTCTTGCCGGAAATTTCTTCTTCTGCAGTTGCTGCATAAACCAGGTTGAAGGGCAGGTGTTTTTGTCCGTAAAAATGTACAAATGCCGCCAGCAGCGCAACCAATGGGCCTCCTGCATCGTTACTGCCCAGCCCGGTAAGTTTATTGCCTTCATCATTGGCTTTAAACGGGTCAACTGCCCATCCTTTTGCCGGTTTAACCGTGTCGATGTGTGAATTCAATAAGATAACCGGCTTCCCTTCTTCAAAATACCGGTTCAAAGCCCAGGTATTGTGTTGCTTTGTTTCAAAGGGGATGTTTACAGAGGAAAGGAAGTCGCGGATTACCCTGGCGGCATTTTCTTCCTCCCTGCTTAAAGACGGGGTATTGATAAGGCCTTTAAGTAGCTGTATATATTTATCATACATCATGCTGGTTGGTCTGTTTTTTTGTTTTATCATTACCTCCCCTGAATACCGGGAGGAATATTTTAATAAAATTTACTATTGCCCCTTCGCCCCCGGCTAAAACCGGCCTCCCATAAAGAGCCTGGTACCCCTTCCTGTTGCAATATTTTCGGCATTGGTGATCAATACCTCTTTTACCCCGTTTTTAATTGCGTTAAACCCATTGTCGAGTTTTGGTATCATCCCGGCATTTACTACCCCTTCCTGTTTGTATTCAAGGAATGAATTGTAAGTCAATTCGAAAATGATACTTTCTTCATCCCCGGGGTCGGAAAGGACGCCTTTTTTTTCAAAACAAAAAATCAGGTTAACATTAAAAACATTTGAAAGTTCTACTGCCAGCGAAGAAGCTATTGTATCGGCATTAGTATTTAGCAGTAGCCCTTGCCCATTATGGGTTAACGGGGCAATTACCGGTACAATATTTTCATTGAGGAGCAGCCTGAGTTCTTTTGTATTTACCTCTTCAATATCGCCCACAAAACCATAATCAATTTCCTGGGCGGGGCGTTTTTTAGCCCTTATCAAATCGAGGTCGGCGCCTGAAAAGCCGGCTGCATTGCAATCAAGTGCCTGCAACCCGGCAACAATCCGTTTGTTTACCAGCCCGCCATATACCATAACGGCAACTTCAAGCATGGCTTCATCGGTGACCCGGCGGCCTTCAACCATTTTTGTTTCAATGCCCAGTTTTGCTGCAATATCAGTAGCCGACCGCCCTCCGCCATGCACAAGTATTTTATTCCCTGAGATTTTATTGAATTCCAGTAAAAAAGCAGTCAAAGACTCAGGCGTTTCCACTACTTTACCACCTATTTTTATTATAGAAAGCCGATCCATTCATCTAACTATTAGTTTATAACAGAATAAAGTTCTCCAGGATTTTCGCCCCTGCCGTCCCACTTTTCTCGGGGTGGAACTGTGTAGCGTAAAAATTATCCTTTTGAAGGGCAGCACTAAAGGGAACGATATAATTGCACAAGGCAGCAGTATGTTCCCCTTTGGCAGCATAATACGAATGTACAAAATATACGTATTCTCCCTCCAGTTCTTCAGTAAAAATACTACTTTTTAAATTATGGATTGAGTTCCAGCCCATGTGCGGCACCTTGGTGATGTACTCCTGCCCCGGCTCAGGGGTGAACCGTTTTACTTTTTCTTCAAATATGCCAAGGCATGGGGTATCGTTTTCTTCGGAATAGGAGCACATTAGCTGCAAACCAAGGCAAATTCCTAAAACCGGCTGTTTTAATGAAACAATTATTTCATCGAGCCCTGTTTTACGGAGGTAAGCCATGGTAGTGCTTGCTTCCCCTACCCCGGGGAAAATAACTTTGCCGGCATTGATTATTTTTTCAGGGTCGGCAGTTATTTCAGCAGTTACATTCAGCCTTTGCAGGGCATTGCTGACCGATTCGATATTGCCGGCGTTGTATTTTATGATTACAATGCCCGAAGCCCGGTGCCGGGTGCCTGTAATCCTTGTTGTAGTTGCCATTTTTAATAATTTTAAAACTATATATTTTCCAAGTGACTTCTCAGGAAGCATCAAGGGCAAGAGTTGCGAGATACTGAAAGTCAATGAGTTTACTTTCGTAAACAACTGTTTCCAGGATAAGCGTAACGCAGTTGTCGATGTTTTCCAAGAGGCACTAATTAAATACGACAGTCCTGTTTTTATACACCAGGATTTTCCGTTGCAGGTGTTTGTACACAGCATTCGAAAGGACTATTTTTTCCAGGTCGCGGCCTTTCCTTATAAGGTTCTCAACCTTATCCACATGGCTGCAACGTGTTACACCTTGTTCGATTATCGGCCCGGCATCAAGTTCGGAGGTAACGTAATGGCTGGTGGCGCCAATAATTTTCACGCCGCGCGCATGAGCCGCATGATACGGTTTAGCGCCTGCAAAAGCCGGTAAAAACGAATGGTGGATATTGATAATCTTATTCGGGAATTTTTTTACAAATTCCTCGGAAAGTATCTGCATATACCGGGCAAGGACAATAAAATCTATTTTATGTTTTTTCATTAACTCAATCTCCTTTTGCTCCTGCTCACGTTTATTTTCTGCAGTAATCTTTACCAGTTCAAAATCAATCCCAAAACGCCTGGCAACAGGCTCCAGGGTTGGGTGGTTGCTAATAATGACAGGAATCTCAACATCCCATTCGCCCGCAGTGTAACGAGCCAGTATATCAAAAAGGCAATGAGGCATTTTTGAAACAAAGAGTGCCATCCTGGGGACAGATACAGAGAAATATATTTTCCAGTTCATCTGAAGTTTAGAAGCAATAAGCGTTTCAAAATACTCCCCGACCTTATCGGTTGGGATGGCAAAGCCTTTTAATTCCCATTCAACCCTCATATAAAATATTTCCTCAACCCTGTCGACATGCTGCCCAAGGTAAATGATATTCCCGTTATTCTTATTAAGGAATTCGGTTACTGTTGCCAGTATACCCTGTTTGTCAGGGCAGTGGATGAGCAGGATAGCAGTGTCCTTTTTCTCACGTAATGGTTTAATAGTCTTCATTATAAAGCCCCTTTTGTCGATGGAAGTTCAAAATTAAAAATGTCTTTTCTGATAGCCATTTTGATTGATTTTGCCAATGCCTTAAAAATAGCTTCTATTTTATGGTGTTCATTGCCTCCTTCGGCTTTAATGTTCAGGTTGCAACGGGCTGCATCTGAGAATGATTTGAAAAAGTGCATAAACATTTCGGTAGGCATATCGCCGATCTTTTCGCGTTTGAAACCGGTATCCCACACCAACCAGGGGCGCCCGCCGAAATCAATGGCTACCTGTGCCAGGCAATCGTCCATTGGCAGGCAAAACCCGTAACGTTCGATACCTTTTTTATCGCCCAGGGCTTTAAAAAATGCTTCGCCCAATGCTAATGCCGTATCTTCGATGGTGTGGTGTTCATCTACCTCCAGGTCGCCGTTGACTTTTATTCTAAGGCTGCACCCCGAGTGCCTGCCAAGTTGTTCCAGCATGTGGTCGAAAAAACTTAACCCTGTTGATATTTCACATTCCCCATTCCCATCTAAATTTAATTCAATAGAAATATTGGTCTCTTTGGTTTTCCTCGACACGATTACCGTCCTCTCCGGTGCTGCCACAGCAGCATAAACATCATCCCATTTATTGGTAATCATTACACAATATTTATCCAGCCCGGCCTGTATCAATTCTTTTTGCATCGAACTGCCGTTTAGCAGGATTCCTTTTGCCCCAAGGTTTTTTGCCAACTCAATATCGGCCAGGCGGTCGCCAACTACAAAGCTGTTTTTTAAGTCGTAGCCCCCTTCCATGTACCTGGCAAGTAACCCTGTCCGGGGCTTTCGTGTAGGGGCATTATCCTCAGGGAAACTTTTGTCAATAATGATATTATCGAAAATAACTCCTTCGTTTTCAAATGCTTTCAGCATCTTATTATGGGCAGGCCAAAAGGTATCTTCAGGGAAACTACTGGTTCCCAGCCCGTCCTGATTGGTTACAATTACCAGCTCGTAGTCCAGGTTCTTTTGAATATTATAAAGATTCCTGAAAACACCGGGTACAAACTCCAGTTTCTCCAACGAATCAACCTGGAAATCAAGAGGCGGCTCCTTGATCAGTGTCCCGTCCCGGTCTATAAAAAGCACCTTTTTCATGTTATAAAATTTTATACTTCCTGATTTTTTATTTCTTATTAATTATTCCTGATTCCTTTAACTTAATTTTTAAATCTAAAACACCCAATAAACCTGCCTCCCGCAGGGAGGGAATAAAGAATCTCCAATGGCTTTAATTTATGGATTTTGATTTAATTACAAATTTATTTTATCTGGGTTTTTTAATAAATTCAATGATTCAAGTGTTAAGATATCTTATATCAAGTTATTTAATGCCTCTACAAGTAACTCATTTTCTTTTTCACTGCCAATTGTAATGCGCAGGCTTCCTTCGCATAGATGTACTTTTGAGCGGTTGCGTACAATAATTTTTTTCTCAATAAGGTAATTGTAAATACCGGTAGCATCATGCACTTTTACCAGCAGGAAATTAGCATCCGAGGGGTACACTTTTACCACGAAAGGCAACTTCGCCAACTCTTCCTCCATCTTCCCTCTTTTTTTAATAAGTTCCTGTACCCACTCGTTTTTTTTAGATTCATTATTAAGTAGTGCTAACGCTTTTTGTTGTGTCAGGATGTTAATATTATACGGGTACTTGATTTTGTTCAGTACCGAAATAATCCCTGGTTGGGCAAAAGCCATACCTAAACGTATGCCCGCCATTCCCCAGGCTTTTGAAAATGTTTGCAGGATAACCAGGTTAGGGTATTTCTCTAAATCAGGCAAAAGGCTCTTTTCTATGGCAAAGTCGATATAAGCTTCATCCAGCACAACAATCCCCTCAAAATTCTCAACTACCCGGATAATTGAATCTCTTTTCAGGCTGTTCCCTGTCGGGTTATTTGGCGAACACAGGAAAACGAGCTTTGTATCCTTATCGGATTTATTTATAATGTTTTCAGGGTTAATATGAAAATCTTCGTCCAGGGAAACTTCCTTAACCTGTATATCATTAATATCGGCAGCCACCTGGTACATCCCGTAGGTGGGGTTTATTGAAATAATGTTGTCTTTCCCGGGTTCGCAGAATGCACGGAACAAAAGGTCGATAGGCTCATCGCTGCCATTGCCTAAAAACAGTTGGTTTTCGGGGGTGTTTTTCAGGGCGGCAATTTTTAATTTCAACTCGCGTTGTAGCGGGTCAGGGTAACGGTTGTATGGTTTATTGAACGGGTTCTCGTTAGCATCGAGGAATACAAGTGCCTCCCCGGTGTATTCATCGCGTGCTGACGAATAGGGTTTTAAGTTTATAATATTTTGCCGAAGCAATTTTGAAAGTTCCATTCTGACCTTGTTTATAGTTGGCAGGTATCCTGCTTGTATTTTATTGGGCTACCGGAACGGTGGAGTATTGGGATGACGAAGCAGCCATGCCACCGCCATTCCATTTTACCCTGTTCAGGAAACCCGGTATATCTTTTAGAGTCACCTTTTTTAAACTTTTTTATGATTCAAATATTCCAGCCTTAAAGCCACTGCATTTTTATGCGCATGCAGATGTTCCGCCTCAGCCATTGTTTTAATAACAGGCCCCAGGTTTTTAATCCCGGAAGTGGTGATTTCCTGGAATGTAATTTTTTTGATAAAACTATCGATATTTACACCACTATATGAACGGGTCCACCCGTTGGTTGGAAGTGTATGGTTTGTCCCGGAGGCATAGTCGCCAGCACTTTCAGGTGTGAAATTACCCAGGAATACCGACCCTGCATTTGTAATTTTCGATGCCATCTCAGCATAATTATCGGTACAAATTATCAGGTGTTCCGGGGCATATTCATTGATTAGTGATATTATATCTCCTTCATTGTCGAAAATAATTATACGGCTGCTCTCCAGTGCTTTAGCCGCTATTTCTTTGCGAGGTAACTGGGCCAGTTGTTTTTTTACCTCTTCCTGGACTTTTTCAATGATATCTTTGCCTTTTACAACCAGTATAACCTGGCTGTCAGAGCCATGCTCTGCCTGTGAAAGCAAGTCAGCAGCAATAAATCCGGGTATGGAAGTATTATCGGCAATGACTGCTACTTCCGAAGGCCCCGCAGGCAAATCAATAGCCACTTCTTTTTGGCTGACTAACTGTTTTGCCGCCATTACAAACTGGTTGCCCGGGCCAAATATTTTTTCCACTTTTGGCACAGGGGCTGTTCCGTAAGCCATCGCCCCTATAGCCTGTACACCACCTAATTTGAAGATTTTTGTCACCCCTGCCAATTTCGCAGCATAAAGGATTGCAGGGTCGACCTTACCATTTTTATCCGGAGGGGTACACATTACAATTTCTTTGCACCCTGCCAGTTTTGCCGGCACCGCCAGCATCAATACAGTTGAAAACAGCGGGGCACTCCCCCCCGGGATATACAATCCTACTTTTTTGATGGGCAATGGTTTCTGCCAGCAAAAAACACCCGGGGTAGTTTCTATTTTTTTTATTTCAGGAAGTTGGGTTTTATGAAAAACCTTAATATTATTGACAGCAACCTGCATGGCCAGTTTCAGCCCCTCTTCAAGATGCAATTCAGCATCGGCGATTTCAGCGTCAGCAACTAAAAAATCGCGGATTACTACTTTGTCAAACTTATTCGTGAGTTCCCGAAGCGCCTGCTCCCCCTTATCTTTTATTTCGTTTAAAATAGAACTTACCGTTTCGTTCAATTCTGAAACATCAAATAAAGGGCGTTCAATTATTTTCCCCCATTCGGAGGGGGGTGGATTGCTGAAAATATTCATTCTTTTACTTTCTTTAGTATTGAAGTTGTGAGACTATTTATATTTCACACGTTAAAAATACTCAATAATTTTAAACAGCCTTTAGAAAATCATTTTCTCAATTGGTATTACCAGGATACCTTCGGCTCCTGCTTTTTTGAGTTTGCCGATCACCTCCCAAAAGTCATTTTCCTCAATAACCGAATGCAGCGAGCTCCATCCTTCGGTTGCCAATGGAATGACCGAAGGGCTTTTCATCCCCGGAAGGATAGCCGAAATCTCGCCCAGTTTCTCATTTGGTGCATTCATCAGGATATATTTCTTATTTGCTGCCCGCTGAACAGATTCCATCCTGAAGATAAACTCATCAAGGATAGCTTTTTTTTGTTCTGAAAGGTTGGGGTTGGCAATCAGTACCGCCTCCGACTTAATAACCGTTTCAACCTCTTTTAAACGATTGCTTACCAGTGTTGACCCTGAACTTACGATGTCGAAAATTGCATCGGCCAGGCCTATTCCGGGGGCAATCTCAACAGACCCTGTGATAACATGGATTTCAGTATTGATACCATTTTTATCCAGGAATTTTTTTAAGATGACAGGGTAGGAAGTGGCAATTTTTTTGCCATCGAAAAAATCCAGCCCATTGTATTCAAGCGACTTAGGGATAGCCAAAGATAATCGGCATTTGCTAAATCCCAGTCGTTTAGCGATTACTACATCCGCTTGTTTCTCCAGCATCTCATTCTCGCCGACAATCCCTATATCTGCTACATTGTCTTCTACGGTTTGAGGTATATCGTCATCGCGGAGGAAAAGCACCTCTAAAGGAAAATTCTTAGCTGCACTTATTAATTTCCTTTTCCCGATGGTGAGCTTAATCCCTGTTTCGGAGATTAACTTTAACGATTCTTCGTTTAACCGCCCTTTTGTCTGAATTGCAATTTTTAATGTTTCCATATATACTTTATTCTTCAATTTATAAACTTATCCTGTGCTGCCTCGTTACCCGGGGTTTCCCCAAATCCCGGTATCAGCCCACTCCTTTCCCTGATTTTTTGCCTCACTGAATAAAAAAAAGGCCTGCCTCAACTGGCAAGCCTTTCTTCCTGGTTTATATCTTTTAAATCAGACAAAACAATTACAGCCTACCTTGTGAAAGGATAATTTTGTGATGGCCATAATGTATCAGTCCGGAATTCATAATTCTCAATTTTAAAATGCAATAATAGTTATAAATTATTATCCAAACAAAAGATTAACTGTTAAAAATTTATCTGTTCCTCAGTATATGGCTGTATCAATTTTTATAAAGATTGTTTTATATTTGCAAATGCAATCGATTGCATAGTTCGAATAAAATTATAGCCTTATGAGGAAAAATATTCTGGCCATTTTAATTTTAACAGTTGTTTCTAGTCCTGCATTCTCCCGGGAACAGGCAAATAACAAAATTTTCAGGGAGGCTTACATTATAAAGGCTCTGAAAAAAGCCACTTCCTGGCAGTTAAAACATCCGAAGCACAGGCTTTACGACTGGACTAACAGTGCATTTTATGCCGGCGTAGTTGCAGCTTATGAAACCACCGGTTCGAAAAAGATTTATAAAGCACTGGTTGAAATGGGCGATGCAAACCAATGGAAAGCAGGGCCACGGCCTTTCCATGCCGATGATTATGCAATCTGCCAAACGTATATTGATGTGTATAGGATAGCAAAAGACAAGCGGATGATTGAGCCTACCATCGAGAAGGTGGATAAATTTATGGCAACCCCTTATGAACCATACCCTTTCCAGGAAGAGATAAAGAAAGGCGATAAAACAGTATGGTGGTGGTGTGACGCGCTTTTCATGGGCCCTCCTTCTTTAGTTAAATTGGGCATAACCCTGGATAACGATAAATACCTAAAATTGAATGACAAGCTGTTTAAAGAATGCTATGATTTATTATACGATAAAGAAGAGCACCTTTACGCCAGGGATTTAAGGTACAAGTGGGATAATGAAGGGATTGAGCCTATTAAAGAAGCCAACGGTAAAAAAATATTCTGGTCGAGGGGCAATGGATGGGTTATGGGTGGCCTGGTACGCATACTGAAAGAGTTGCCAAAAGATTACCCCCTGCGCAACTTTTACATCAACAATTATAAAGAGATGGCTGAAAAAATAGCATCTATTCAGCAGCCGGACGGTTTGTGGAGGGCAAGCTTACTTGACCCCGGCTCTTACCCCGGCGGCGAAGGGAGCGGCTCCGGGTTTTACTGTTACGCCCTTGCATGGGGGATCAACAACGGGATACTTGACAAAGCAACTTACCTGCCAGTGGTTGAGAAAGCATGGGCAGGTTTAACAAAGCTGCAAAAGAAAAACGGTATGATTGGCTGGATCCAGCCTATTGGCGCCGACCCTAAGAAGAATTTCTCGTCAGAAAGTTGGGAGGTTTATGGTACGGGGGCATTCCTGCTGGCAGGGAGCGAAGTAATTAAGCTGAAGCGGTAATAATATTTGTAACATTAATTTTATTTAAACTTTCTATAAATACATTTTGCCTGTTTAAATAATCAATTTATATTTGTGCTCCTAAAAGGCGTAAAAATGGAATATACTTTCAAATACAATCGTATGCAGCCGGCTTTAAATATCAGCCGCAACTGTTTTTTTATGCCTTCTATGTCGATGTGTATGCGATAGCCTTCATTCGGTGTAGGATTATGCATACATTGTTTGAAGGCACCTTCAGTACTAAAATAAAAAATCATTTTCTTTTTTTTAACTGTATTATTTATTACCATAATGTCAGATTGTGTAATTCGATTTGGCGGGAGTTATTGTAGCAATACCCCGTTCATTAAAGGATTTTCAGAATATATAAAAAACTTCGAAGGGCGGAGTTTTATAGTTGTATCTGCAATCCCGGATATTAAGTCGTTGATATCGGATAGTATTGCGAATGTTTTACAATCAGGGGATTTTGAAGAGGAGTTTGAAAAGCAGTTGCAAGCCTTTTTTACGAAAGAAACCGGAGGGAAAGCAACAGTGCCGTATCTTTCAACCACAGAAGAACTGGTAAAACTTTTAAAAGGTATCCGCCTGATTGGCGACTACTCTGAGGCTTTAAAAGCGGAAGTACTGAGTTTTGGCGAAAAATTATCGGCGCAAATTTTATTTTACCGGTTAACAAAATGGGTTGATGTACAACTAATCCAGCCCGAAGAGATTGGGCTAAAGGTTACCCCTGATTATGGGAATGCGACCTACACAGGCGTAGAAATGGAAAAGGTAAACAGGTTAAATCCCAATGGGGTATTCCTGCTGCCGGGGTCGTATGGTGTTACCCCCCAGGGCAAAATTGCACGGGCAGGGTATGCTGCTTCGGATTATACTGCCGCAGCACTGGCGGCATTGGTCAAAGCCCCAAAACTAATCCTTTGGGGCATGGAAAAGGAGTTTTTTAGTGCCGATCCGCAGATTGTCGAAAACCCGTTAAGGATAAAACGGTTAACATACGCCGAAGCCAGCGAACTTGCTTATTTCGACCATTATTCATTGCACCCGCGGATTGTAGAGCCCTTGGAGGCAAAACATATACCAATACATATAGTAAGTGCAGCCTCAAATAATATTGAAACGCTGATCAACACTGAAACTTATGTAGCCAAACAGATTGTGAAGAGTGTTGCTTACTCTGACGATATTTCAATTTTATCACTAAATGGCCCCGGGGTAGGGCTGAAACCGGGAATATTGGCAAAAGTTACGAACTGCCTGAACGATGCAGATATTAATATCAAGTCGGTCATTACGGCACAGGTTGCCATCAACCTTATCTTAAGCAAAGAAAATGGGAGGCGGGCCCTTGAATTGATCCGAAACCTTGGCTTCGACTCTGTACAAAACATCCAGTTTAGAGATAATGTTTCGCTGATAGGTATTATTGGGCATGGGTTACAGCAAAATTTTGGTATTTTGGCAAAATTGCTCAATGCCGTTGCGCAAAACAAGGTTAATGTAATATTAAGCGGTTCGGGGTCTGCCAATTTAGTAAGTTATATTGTTGTGAAAGATACCGACCGCGATGTGTGTATACACGGCATACATCGGGCATTTTTTAACAAGGCAACAGGGAAAAGTAATATTTAACAGTCCGTTTTGAGATAGATTTAGCCAAAATTTATATACCAATTAAGAATTTTAGTTATGACAGGAAAAGTATTAAACTTTGAAACCCTCCAGGTACATGCCGGGCACCAGCCCGATGAAACGACCTCATCGCGTGCAGTGCCCATTTACCAAACCAGTTCTTATGTATTTAAAGATGCCGACCATGCAGCAAACCTTTTTGCACTGAAAGAATTTGGCAACATATATACCCGCATAATGAACCCCACTTCCGATGTGTTTGAGCAAAGGATTGCAGCACTTGAAGGAGGTGTTGCCGCGCTGGCAGTGTCTTCGGGGCATGCTGCACAATTCCTTACGTTTACAAATATTATGGGGCTGGGCGACAACTTTGTTACTTCGCCATTTTTGTATGGCGGTTCATACAACCAGTTTAAAGTGACCTTCAAAAAAATAGGTATTGAGGCACGTTTTGCAGAAGATTTAGCGGTGGAGTCGTTTGAAAAACTAATAGATGGAGGCACAAAGGCTATCTACCTGGAAACAATAGGCAACCCGGGCTTTAATATCCCTGATTTTGATGCTTTTGGGGCATTGGCAAAAAAGTACGATATACCGTTTATTGTTGATAATACCTTTGCAGCGGCAGGTTATTTATTCCGCCCTATTGAGTATGGTGCCA
>UOEP01000169.1_pt1 | contig 17116 bp, 16 predicted proteins | sample 1989931 | NCBI WGS metagenome assembly UOEP01 (sample SAMEA4712198, study PRJEB27164) | hydrothermal vent metagenome | biome: marine basaltic hydrothermal vent biome; feature: marine hydrothermal vent; material: mineral | place: Pacific Ocean | collected 2011-06-14/2011-07-23 | depth 1691 m
AATAATAAATAACGGAATTTATCGGGTACAGGTATTCGCGACCCCAGCCGGGGGGCTGTACATTTGATAACTTTTATAAAGCTGCAAATGAAAACAATAATTTACCGACCAGGCATTACCCCTGGTTGATTTCGTACTTTTTGAACAAACTGCGTAATTTTAGTCTCATAACCCCCCAAAGGGCTTCGTTGAAAATACCGCCGCTCATTTTAGAGGTGCCTTCTTGCCGGTCGGTAAACACGATGGGTACTTCAACCAGTTTAAACCCAAACTTGTAAGCGGTAAATTTCATTTCAATCTGGAATCCGTACCCAATCAGCTTTATGTTATTGAAGTCGATAGTTTCCAACACTTTCCTGCGGTAGCATTTAAATCCCGCTGTAGTGTCTTTTATTTTCATGCCGGTTACGGTACGGACATAGACGGAGGCAAGATATGACATTAAAACCCGCCCCAAAGGCCAGTTAACAACATTTATACCTGAAATATACCGTGACCCGATGGCAACATCAGCCCCATCATTAACACAAGCTGCATACAGCTTTTCCAGGTCATCGGGGTTATGAGAGAAGTCGCAGTCCATTTCAAAAATAAAATCATAACCTTTTTCCAATGCCCAGTTAAATCCGGCAATGTAGGCAGTCCCTAAACCCAGTTTCCCTGCTCTTTCGATAATATGCAGTTTTTCAGGGAACTCGCCCTGTAATTTTTTTACGATTTTAGAAGTCCCGTCCGGAGAATTGTCATCAACAATCAAGAGTTCAAAAGGAGTCGGTAAAGAAAAAACTTTGCGTATCATTTTTTCAATATTCTCCTTTTCATTATAGGTAGGTATTATTACCAGGCATTTGTCCACAGCATTTGTTTTTATGGTTTGAGAAGCGAAATTACACTTTTTTTAGGGAACAATAAAGAATTTATTTTTTGGTAATTACCCGGTGCCTTAAGGAGGTATCTGAAAACTATTATCATCAACAATAAACCATTTATACTTTCATATATTGAAGTATTTATCCGATACGGACCTGGGTTTTTACTCAATCAATATGCCCGCTCTTATTAAATCATTATTAAAATGCCCGGTATATAGGGTTAGATACTTGCAAATTGCATGTTTTTTGCTGATTTTTATGTCGTTTTGTATCAAATTTGCTTATTAGTCTGGCAAAATATAAATTTAGGATGGATGGGGTTTAAATGCAGGAAAGCAGGTGATGGATGCTACGGACTTAAAGAACTTACATTATTATCTGAAATTAGTCAGCGGTTAATTCAGAGCAAGCAGTTGAAAAACGACCTTTCAACCATTTTGCGTATGGTAGTGGAGCACCTTAAAGCCGAAAGGAGTTTTTTAACCATCTTTAACCGTAAAAATTCAAGTATAATTATTGAAGCTGCGTATGGGCTTAATTCCGTGCAACAGGCCCGGGGCAGGTATAAGCTGGGAGAGGGGATAACCGGTAAAGTAGTGGAAATGGCAAAGCCTGTCGTTATTGAAAAGGTATCAAAGTCTCCTCTTTTTTTGAATCGGACAAAACAGGGGTTGAAAAAGGAAGGTGAAGATATCACATTAATTTGTGTCCCGATCATTGAGGAGGGGAAAATTGCCGGTACTCTTAGCGTAATGCGTGTTTTTAATCAGCATATTTCTTATGACGAGGATATAAGGTTATTGACGGTTATTGGCTCGCTCGTATCTCAGGCTGCCAGGCACAGGCAGGGGAGGGTGGAGGAACTGGAGTCTTTAAAGCAAAAGAACGAAGAACTGCAAAATCGGTTGTCAAAAGAAAAAAAGCCGATGAATATGATTGGGAATTCCAGTAAAATGAGGGATGTCTATTCATTGGTAAACAAAGTGGCAAATACAAAATCTACCGTATTGATACGTGGCGAGAGTGGGATTGGCAAAGAACTGGTTGCCGATGCCATTCATTATTCAAGCCAGAGGGCTGAAAAGAATTTTGTAAAAGTGAATTGTTCGGCTTTGCCCGAATCATTAATTGAAAGCGAATTGTTTGGCCACGAAAAGGGGGCATACACCGGGGCCGGGTCTCAACGCCGGGGACGTTTCGAAATGGCAGGCGGCGGCACTATTTTTTTAGACGAAATAGGGGATATCCCTTTATCTACCCAGGTGAAAATCCTCCGTATATTGCAGCAAAGGGAGTTTGAACGGGTTGGCGGCTCAAAAACTATAAAAGTCGACACGAGGATTATTGCTGCTACAAACAGGAACCTTGAAGAAATGATACGGAAAAATGAGTTTCGCGAAGATTTATATTACAGGATCAATGTATTCCCTATTTTTATCCCGCCTTTACGCGACAGAAGGAATGATATCCCCCTGTTGGCCGACCATTTTATAGAAAAGTTCAATAAAAACAACAATGCTAAAATAAAACGGATAACCACATCGGCACTAAATATGTTAATGGTCTATTCCTGGCCCGGGAATATCAGGGAACTGGAAAATTGTATCGAGCGGTCATGTATTTTAAGTACCGATAATGTTATACATAGTTACAACCTCCCCCCATCGCTTCAAACGGCCGATTCAACGAATACACGTGCTAAAGGCGGATTGATCTATACGGTTGAGCAGGTAGAAAAACAATTAATAAGAGAAGCTCTTATAACTTCGCAGGGGAATATTGCAAAAGCAGCAGAAAATTTGCATATTACCGAGCGTATGCTGGGGATCAGGATAAAAAAATATGGTATTGATGCCTGGCGGTTTAAAATATAATGATGTGCTATGGACAAAATGCAATTTTTACAGGTAGACCTTGGGGATCAGGGCCATTGCGAGAAACTTATATACCTTTTGGATGCATATATGAAAGACAAAATGGGTAAAGGGAAGCCCATGGAGCAAGGATTGTCGGTTAAAATACTTGACGGGCTTAAAAAATACAATGCCTATCTGGGTTTCTTTGTTTTATATGATGGGGAATATGCCGCTTTAGCCAATTGCAACCTGAATTTCTCGACTTTTAAAGCAAGTCCGCTTATAAATATTCATGACCTGATTGTTTTACCCGGATTTAGGGGGAAGGGGTTAGGGAAATTCCTTTTAGAGTCATTATCGCATTATGCACGCGGGAAGGGGTATTGCCGGATAAATCTTGAAGTCCGCGTAGATAATGCCCGGGCACAGGCTTTATACAAAAAAGTGGGATTCACAGAATGTAACCCGCCTATGCGGTTTTGGGAGAAAATCCTTTAGGCAGCTTCTGGAAGCCACATTAAATTATTTCTTCCTGGTATTCTGGGTACATCAATTTTTCCAATTTCCTACCAAAACGTAGGTTGCCCCTATGTTAATCTATTTCACCGTACTGATAATGAGAGGATAATACAGGCAGGTACATCTGTGTTGCCCAAAACCCTGTTTCCTACATTTTTGTAGGAAATTATTGCCTGCCCCGGTTCTTATAATACCTGCCGGGTTTCTTCTATCCGCCTGGACTGCACCAACTTATCGCCTTTATATTATGCCGTGCCTTTGGGCAAATATGTTCTTTGGCATGTTTATGGCAAACCTGTTTCGAGAAAATGAAGTTGTTTAAAGTTAAAGTGGATTTTCGAGAGTGACATATTGATTTTCAGCCCCGAGTAATCGGGGAACTCGGTTTTTCTTGCATCCCGAGCACTCGGGATGGAAGGAAAATTAGCTGAAGTCCAATGGAATCAAGATGTTGCTCGCAGGTTTTCAATTTAACTTTAAACAACTTCAATAAGAGCATAAAACCAAAAAAGTTTTAAAAGATGAGAAAAATTGCAATCTATGGAAAGGGTGGGATTGGTAAATCCACAACAACCCAGAATACAGTGGCAGGGCTTGTCGAAGTAGGGAAAAATGTGAAAATAGTAGGATGTGACCCCAAAGCCGATTCTACCAGGTTATTATTAGGGGGGATGGCGCAAAAAACCGTGTTAGACACTCTCCGCCTGGAAGGCGAAGACATAGATATTGACGATATCGTCCGTGTAGGGTACGGGGGTGTCCGCTGTGTCGAGTCCGGGGGTCCTGAACCAGGGGTTGGTTGCGCAGGGCGTGGAATTATCACATCTATCAATTTACTTGAGCAGCTGGGGGCATGGGACGAAAAATACCAGATTGATTATACTTTTTATGATGTACTGGGCGATGTTGTTTGTGGTGGTTTTGCTATGCCAATCAGGGAAGGTAAAGCCGAAGAGATTTACATTGTCGTTTCCGGGGAGATGATGGCTATGTATGCAGCCAACAATATTTGCAAGGGTATAAAAAAATATGCAGAAGCAGGGGTTGTACGGCTGGGGGGGCTGATTTGCAACTCGCGAAAGGTGGATAACGAACGTGAGATGATCGAGGAATTAGCCAAAAGGCTGGGGACCAAGATGATATACTTTATCCCCCGCGATAATATGGTTCAAAAGGCAGAAATCAACCGTAAAACAGTGATCGAATTTGAGCCTGCGCACCAACAGGCAAATGAATACCGTGCTTTGGCCAAGGCAATTGATGAAAACGAACTGTTTGTTATTCCAACACCACTGCCCATGGAAGAATTGGAAGAACTGTTAATTGATTTTGGCCTTGCAAGCTAAATAAATAGGAGGAACTAAGATATGTTAATGATTAGAGCAATTATACGTCCCGAGAGGTCAACTAAAGTACTGAAATTATTGTTTGAAGCGGGTTATGTGGCGGTAACGAAAATACCGGTAGTTGGACGCGGGAAACAACGTGGTATTAAAATCGGCGATGTAACCTACGATGAGTTACCAAAAGAGATGTTGATTATTGTGGTGGAAGACGAAGATAAAGATTATGCGGTAACAACAATAATTGAAGCCGCCCGGACAGAGCCTAATGGCGCTTATGGAGACGGGAAGATATTTATTTCTACTGTAGAGGAGGCTTATACAATAAGCCGGGGGACAAAAGAATTATAAACCCATTAAAGCCACAAGCTATGAAGTTGATAATGGCCATAATAAGAATTAATAAAATGAACATTACCAAAGAAGCCCTTACCAATAAAGGGATTACGTCAATGACTGCAACAGGGAAAGTTTTTGGGCGAGGTAAGGGGATGTGGGATGCTAAAGTTTTGGAAGGTGTTAAGCAGGATCAGCCTGAAGCAATTGCCCACCTTGGGAAAGAGCCTCGTTTAAGGGCGCAAAGGGTAGTTACGGTTGTAGTGCCCGATGATAAAGTGAAAACGGTTGTCGATACTTTCATTGAAACAAACCAGACTCCTGCGGCAGGAGATGGGAAAATATTTGTAATGCCAATAGCCGATTCAGTTAAGGTAAGGACTGGTGAAAAAGGTGATATAACACTTGATTAAATAAGTGAGAAATGGAAAAGAAAAAAGAATCCGGGAAAGGATTATCAGGCCCTATTGCACTTAGGGAAGAAATCCTGAAAAAATACCCGCGGAAAGTAGCTAAAAAAAGGGCAAGGTCTGTAATTGCCAATGACCCGGGGGCAGTACCCGAGATTTTGGCAAATGTGCGGACTATACCTGGTATTATTACACAAAGGGGATGTACCTATGCCGGATGTAAAGGGGTGGTATTGGGGCCTACCCGCGATATTGTTAACATAACGCATGGCCCCATAGGCTGCGGATTTTATTCATGGTTAACCAGAAGGAATCAGACAAAGCCTGCCGAAGGAGAAGAAAATTTTATGACCTATTCTTTCTCAACCGATATGCAGGAAGAAAATATTGTTTTTGGTGGTGAAACCAGGCTTAAAAATGCTATTCGTGAAGCATACGAGAATTTTAAGCCGGCAGCGATCAGTATATTCTCAACATGCCCTGTCGGATTGATAGGCGATGATATTCATGCTATAGCCCGCGAGATGAAAAAGGAGCTGGGTATCAATATCTTCGGTTTTAGTTGCGAAGGTTACAGGGGTGTTTCTCAATCGGCAGGCCACCACATTGCCAATAACGGGATTTTTACCCATGTGGTTGGTACCGATGATAAGGAGCGCCTTGGTAAATTCCAGGTGAACTTATTGGGCGAATACAACATTGGGGGCGATGCTTTCGAAATAGAAAGGCTTTTTGAAGAAGTGGGTTTAACACTTATATCGACTTTCAGCGGGAACTCTACCGTGAAAAGTTTTGCTGCTTCGCATACTGCCGACCTGAATATGGTAATGTGCTATAGGTCTATAAATTATATTGCCGAAATGATGGAAGAAAAATACGGTATCCCATGGGTAAAAGTGAACTTTATCGGTGCCGGTGCCACAGCTAAGTCGTTAAGGAAAATAGCAGAATATTTTGGAGATAAAAAACTCTCCGCCAAAGTAGAGGAGGTTATTGCCCGCGAATTTGGGAAAGTCGAAAAAGTGATTGCCGAATTGAAACCGAAACTTGAAGGGAAACTGGCCATGATGTTTGTGGGCGGGTCGAGGGCACACCACTATCAGGAGTTATTCAAAGAAATTGGTGTGAATACGGTATCTGCCGGGTACGAGTTTGCGCATCGCGATGATTATGAAGGCAGGGATGTATTGCCTTCGATAAAAATTGATGCCGACACAAGGAATATCGAAAACCTCAATGTAACCAAAGATGAAAAGCGTTACCGCAACGACCTGGCAAAGAAAAAGGAAGGGTTGGAAAAAGTAGGCTATCAGTTTAAAGAATATGGAGGTATGATGGCCGATATGCCGAAAAATTCACTGGTAATTGACGATATCAACCACTGGGAAACAGAAAAACTCATTGAATATTATAAACCGGATGTTTTTTGCGCAGGGATTAAAGAAAAATATGTGGTCCAGAAATACGGGATTCCGCTAAAACAATTGCATAGCTACGATTATGGTGGCCCGTATGCAGCATTTGAAGGAGCAATTAATTTTTTCAGGGAAATGGAAAGGATGCTAAATACCAGGATTTGGAAGCTGGTGGATGCACCATGGAAGGACGAACCTGAAATTGTAGGCAGTACCACCATTGAAATTTAAAGGATAGGAGAGGATAATTATGTTACTACGTCATACCAATTCAGGTATAAAAGAGAGGAAAGCACTAACTGTGAACCCGGCCAAGACATGCCAGCCTATTGGGGCAATGTATGTTGCTTTGGGAATACACGGGTGTTTGCCACACAGCCATGGCTCGCAGGGGTGCTGTGCTTACCATCGAAGTACTTTAACCCGTCATTTTAAAGAGCCTGTAATGGCTGCGACAAGTTCATTCACCGAAGGGTCCTCGGTATTTGGCGGGCAATCAAACCTTATGCAGGCTATCGACAATATATTCGCAATTTACGAACCTGAAATTATTGCGGTCCATTCAACCTGCCTTTCAGAAACCATTGGCGACGACCTGGGGCAGATTGTTGCAAAAGCACGTGAAGACGGGAAAGTACCTCCGGGAAGGCATGTTATCCAGGCTTCTACGCCTAGCTATACAGGGTCGCATGTTACCGGGTATGCAAATATGCTGGAGGGGGTTGTGAAATATTTTGCCGAGTCGGCAAATGAGAAGGCCAGGCAGGTGAACCTGTTGTCGGGATGGGTTGAGCCTTCCGATATCCGTGAATTTAAGCGGCTGCTTAAAGTAATGAAGGTATTGCCTGTTATATTGCCCGATACTTCAGACGTACTTGATGCCCCGATGACCGGGAAGTATGATATGTACCCAAAAGGAGGGACAACTATTCCTGATATGGTTAGTATGGGCGATAGTATGGTGTCATTGGGGTTAGGCGAATGGGCTACAAGAAAAGCCGCAGTTGCACTTGATAACAAATGCAAAGTTAAATTTGATATAACCGATATACCAATCGGGCTAAAAGCAACAGACCGTTTCATCCAGGCACTTTCGAAAGCCGGTGTTGTATCAATCCCCGAATCAATTACTGACGAACGTGGGCGGTTGTTAGATGTTATCACCGATATGCACCAGTATTTATATGGGAAAAGGGTTGCTGTTTGGGGCGACCCGGATAATATTATTCCGTTAATAGAATTCCTGGTGGATATTGATATGAAGCCTGTTTATATAGTAAGCGGGACTCCGGGGAAGAGATTCGATAAACGTATGAGCGAAATACTTTCTGAACGTGTGCCCGAAGCCAAATTTAAAAACGGTGCGAATGCCGACATGTTCCTAATGCATCAGTGGATTAAAGAAGAGGCAGTTGACTTACTCATAGGGAATACTTATGGTAAATACATAGCCCGCGATGAAAACATCCCTTTCGTACGGATGGGGTTTCCTATAGTCGACCGTATTGGGCACAGCTATTTCCCGACAGTTGGCTATCTGGGCGGAATCCGGATTCTTGAAAAAATTTTAGGGGCAATGATGGACAAGATTGATTCTACCTGCCCCGAAGAATCATTTGAACTGGTAATGTAAAAAAGCAGAGCCGCTTTTTCAAGCTATATTTTATGGATATTATTAAAGGAAGGCAAACACAAATCCTTACAAAAGGGGAAGGCCCGGATAAAATTGCATGTGAGAAAAAAAGCCTGGCAGGTTCCGTAAGCCAGCGGGCATGTGCTTTTTGTGGAGCCAGGGTAGTGCTTTATCCAATTGCCGATGCGTTACACCTGATTCATGGCCCTGTAGGGTGTGCAGCTTACACCTGGGATATAAGAGGAGCCCTTTCGTCTGGCCCGCAAATCCATAGATTAAGTTTTACTACCGACCTGAAAGAAAAAGAAGTAGTGTTTGGGGGTGAAACAAAGCTATACGATGCTTTAACCTATTTGATAGATAAATACCATCCTAAAGCAGCATTTGTTTATTCCACTTGTATTGTTGGTATTATTGGCGATGATGTAGAGGCCATTTGCAGGAAAGTCAGCGAAGAAAAAGGGATAGATGTATTTCCTGTAATGTCCGAAGGCTTCAATGGGACTAAAAAAGATGGTTACAAAATAGCTTGCAGCACTCTTTCCAGGTTGGTTGGTACTGATAACGACTTTACCCCGTCAAAGCCCTCAATCAATATCCTGGGTGATTTTAACCTGGCAGGCGAATTTTGGATTCTTTCTGATTATTACCGGAAAATGGGGGTTGATATAATTTCATGCCTGACCGGCGATGGGAGGGTGGATGAAATTCGAAAAGCACACAAGGCAGCTTTAAATGTTGTCCAGTGTTCCGGTTCTATGATGCACCTGGCAAAGGAAATGAAGGAAAAGTATAATATCCCTTTTATGAAGGTATCGTATTTTGGGGTCGAAGACATGTCGGAAGCATTATACGAGGTAGCACGGTTTTTCAAAAGCGGTGAGATGATGGACAATGCCAGGCAGCTTGTCAGGGATGAGCTTCAACAGTTGTTGCCCGCTCTTCAACAGTACCGGGTAAAACTGGAAGGGAAAAAAGCGGCAATCTATGTTGGAGGTGCTTTCAAAGCAATTTCATTGGTCAAAGCATTGCGTTTGATAGGGGTAAAAACCGTTGTCGTTGGCTCTCAAACGGGCAATGCCGATGATTATAAGTTATTAAAGGATTTATGCGATGAGGGGACTATCATTGTCGATGATTCCAATCCCAATGAACTTTCAGGGTTTGTACAACTTACCGGGGCCGATTTATTTATTGGCGGGGTTAAAGAACGCCCGATTGCCTATAAACTCGGATTGGGCTTTTGCGACCATAACCACGAACGCAAAGAAGCATTGGCAGGATACGAAGGGATGCTCAATTTTGCCAAAGAGGCCTATGCCTCTGTTTGTAGCCCGGTATGGAAATTTATGAGAAAACCGGTGAACATTCCCTTTGGTGAATGAAAATTAAGCTCAATGCCTGACTTAACATTAATAGTAGGATTGCAGAACATATTTAGATTTTTATTATGGATGATAGGTTTACTTTAGATCCCCCTCCTTTGGAGAGGGAGGGCGAGGCTTTTAAAGCTACACGGAATGCCTGTAAATTATGCGCCCCGCTTGGGGCAAGCATCGCTTTCAAAGGGATAAGTGGTTGTGTGCCTATTATTCATGGGTCGCAGGGCTGTGCAACTTATATCAGGAGGTACCTGATTAGCCATTATAAAGAACCAATTGATATAGCTTCCTCTAATTTTAGTGAAGCTGCAACTATTTTTGGAGGGTCTGATAATTGCCTCCTGGCAATCGAAAATGTAATAAGCCAATATAAGCCTGAGGTTGTAGCACTGGCATCAACATGTTTAAGCGAAACCATAGGCGATGATATGGGGTTATTTATCAGTAATTTCAAAAAAACAACAGAGCGTAAAAAACTCCCTCATTTTGTCATGGCATCAACACCCAGCTACCAGGGGTCGCATATCGATGGTTTCCATGAGGCGGTTTCTGCTGTAGTCCGGGCTTATGCCGAAGAAGGCATGGCAACCAATAAAATTAATCTTTTCCCGGGGTTTGTATCAACCGGAGATTTAAGGCAGTTAAAAGAAATATTCTTTCATTTTGAGGCGGAATATATACTTCTGCCCGATTATTCGGAGACATTAGACAACCCTGTGTGGGACACGTATATGCGTATTCCTGAAGGAGGTACTACGATTGAAGAAATCAAAAGTGCCGGAAGGGCAAAAGCATCAATAGAGTTGGGTACAATATTAAACAAAGGGAGTTTATCAGGGAGGGTGGAAAATAATGGCCTTTCTCTTTCGGGAGCAGGATATCTGGAAAAAAGATTCAACATTAAAAAATATTCTACACCATTACCGATTGGGGTCAATCTCACTGATAAATACTTTAGTTGTATTTCTGAAATTACGGGGAAAGGAATGCCTGAAAAATATAGTAAGGAGAGGGGGCGGCTTATTGATGCCTATGCCGATGGGCATAAATATATTTTTGGGAAAAAGGCAGTGGTTTATGGCGAAGAGGATTTTGTTGTTGCTTTAAGTGCTTTTTTAGATGAAATCGGGGTCGCAGTAGTGTTGGCGGCAACAGGCGGAGAAAGTAATTTATTTGAAGAAGAAGTAAAGAAATATTGCCCTGAAAACAGAGGTGCAATGGAGGTCCGGAATGTATTTGATTTTGAACAAATCCGTGAATGGTGTAAGAAGAATGAAACAGATATCCTGATAGGGAACAGTAAAGGGTACTATATATCAAGGGAACTGGATATTCCGATGGTAAGGGTTGGATTCCCTGTTCACGACAGGCTTGGAGGGCAGCGTATAAAGCATTTAGCTTATACCGGAACCCAGGAACTATTTGATAAAATTGTAAATACCCTGATTGAATACAAACAGGCGCATTCGCCGGTAGGGTATTCATATATGTAATGTTTAGGGGGGGAGGGCATATTATTTAAAATCTAAAAAGAGCTCATTATGATAGATATAAAACAACACCCGTGTTTTAGCAAAGAGGCAAAAGGGGAATATGCCCGGGTTCATCTGCCTGTTGCGCCAAAATGCAATATTCAGTGTAATTATTGTAAACGAGGTTATGACTGTGTAAATGAAAGCAGGCCCGGCGTAACCAGTAAAGTCCTTTTACCCGGACAGGCATTGGTTTATTTAATAAAACTTAAAGAAATAATGCCTCATTTGTCGGTAGTTGGGGTCGCCGGGCCCGGCGACCCGTTTGCCAACCCCGTAGAAACAATGTCTACACTGAGGCTGGTCCGGCAGGAATTCCCGGAAATAATCCTATGCCTTTCAACAAATGGGTTGAATATACTTCCTTATATAGAAGAACTGGCAGCGTTGGAAGTGAGCCATGTTACCATTACTTTGAACGGGCTGGACGGAAAAAGCCTTAGCAGGATTTATAAATGGGTACGATTTGAAAAGAGGGGGTATTTGGGTGAAACCGGGGCAAAATTACTTTTAGGGAACCAGCTGGAAGCAATAAAAACGTTGAAGGGTTTTGGCATAACCACTAAAGTCAACACCATCGTTATTCCTGGGGTTAATGACCATTTAATGGCGGGTATTGCTGAAAAAATGAAAGAGTTAAAAGTTGATTTAATGAATGCCATTCCAATATACCCGGTAAAAGATACTGTTTTTGAAGATATTGAAGAACCAACCCCTGCTTTTATGAAAGGAATCAGGTCGCAGATTGAGCAATATATTCCTCCAATGACCCATTGCAGCCGTTGCAGGGCCGATGCCGTAGGCCTGCTTGGCAAGGACGGGCCTGAAGCCATGAGAATACTTAATGAAGCTTCTCAGCTAACCGTTTGCGGTAATGATAACAGGCCATTTGTTGCAGTGGCCAGTTACGAGGGGATGTTGGTAAACCAGCATTTAGGGGAGGCTGATGAATTATATATCTTCAGGGAAACGCCGAATGGATACAGGGTTGTCGAACAGCGGAAAACCCCACCATCAGGGGCAGGTGCCCGGCGTTGGGAATCACTTGCCAGGTTATTAACCGATTGCAGGGCTCTCTTGGTTGGGGGAATTGGGCCAAAACCTTCTTCATTGATTGGCAGGACAGGTATCCGTATTGTTGAAATGACCGGATTGATCGACCAGGGGCTGGATGCTGTTTATAAAGGGCTGGAGCTAAAAACCATTAAAAAAGCCGATGCCTTTAAATGCGGGGACGGATGCTCAGGGACAGGCGTTGGATGTGGTTAGGCAATATTGACCTGAATAATTCACAAATTGTTCTATTGCGAAGCCAAACTACTGTGATTAAAGGCAATGCTCACTTTCCGATTCTCGAAATAGCTTAGGCTATTCCTGTGAGTCGAAAACCTGCGCTTACCTGTACTCTTTGTATTTTGACTTCTCATGACTAAAATTCATGAATTATTCAGGTTGAAAACATGTAGTATAAAAAAATAACAAATTAAAATATAATAAGATGAAAAAACCAGGATATCACATTTTGGTATGTAATTCATACCGTGTTGCAGGAGATGCAAAAGGGTATTGCAATAAAAACGGGGCAGCCGGTTTTATTCCTTATATAATGGAAGAATGTGTAGACAGGGGTTTGGATGTGGCTGTGTCGTCAACCGCCTGCCTAAATGTTTGTTCACAGGGGCCGGTAATGGTCATCCATCCAGGTAACCTTTGGTATGGCCGGTTAACAGAAGAAAAAATTGACGAAATACTCGATGCGCTGGAAGAAGGCAAAGCAGTTGAAGAGTATTTGATAAGTAATTAGTATTAAAAGGTATGAAAATAAAACCGATTATTATTGATACTACGTTGAGAGATGGGGAACAGGCCCCCGGGGTTGTTTTTTCCCTGGATGAGAAAATGGAAATATGCCGTTTGTTGGATGAGGTCGGAATACCCGAGGTTGAAATTGGCACTCCGGCTATTAGCAAAAATGAGGAGTGCGAAATCAGGGAATTAATAAATGCAGGTTTTAATTTTAAAAGTACCTGCTGGGCAAGGGCAACGATTAATGACCTCAGGGCAGCCAAAAGTGCCGGGGCAGAAAGGGTCAACCTCTCTTTCCCCGTTTCCGGCATTCAATTAAATGCCCTGGGGAAAAGCAGGGGCTGGGTTATGGATTCATTGCCCGGGGCCATGGGTTTTGCAAACAACCATTTTGAATTTGTGGCAGTTGGCGCACAGGATGCTTCGCGTGCTGACTGGGGCTTCTTATGCGATTATATTGATTATTCAACCTTCTTAGGGGCAGAACGTATCAGGATTGCCGATACCGTTGGGATTCTAAATCCATTACAAACGCAGGAAATTTTTATTAACCTGAATGAGAAATTCCCGAAGGTTGACTTTGAATTCCATGGGCACAACGACCTTGGAATGGCAACAGCAAACCACCTGGCAGCGTTATCCGGCGGAGCTTTAGCAGTAAGCCTTACTGTAAACGGGATAGGGGAGAGGGCAGGGAATGCCGCACTGGAACAGGTACTGGCAGCTTTAAAATATTCACAGGGGGTAGGCCTTGGTTACAGGTTTGAATATTTATGTGAATTGTGTGAAAAGGTTGCTGCTTTTTCACACAGGAAGATTACGGAAGGTATGCCAATTGTAGGAAGTAACGCCTTTACCCATGAATCAGGGATTCATTGCCATAGCCTTCTAAAAGACCAAATAGCATATCAGCCTTTTAAAGCTGAAGACATTGGTAAACAAACACGTATGGTTATTGGGAAGCATTCCGGAACCAGTTCGGTTAAAGGATTCTTAGAAAGCAGGGGGGTCATACTTCCTAAAGAACACCTTCAGGTCATTTTAGAAAGGATAAAAGAAATAGCTTATCAAAAAAAAAGGGTGTTGAAACATTCAGAAGTTTTAAATATCGTTTCAGTATTAACATCAAAAAATGCTGCCGGTTAGTTAGTATTCCATTATGAGTTTATGAGTTATTGAATTCACTTAAGACTTACGATTTACGACTTTTTACTATTCAAATTTAAATAAAGCAGAGATGGGACAAAATTGGGATAAATATTACGCTGATGCCATGTCGTATTATAAAACGGCCATTGGCTCAAACAATAAAGGGAACAAGCTTGGCAGCCTTGTAATGTACAATGTTATTTCCTTGTCAATTGAAAACTACCTTACGGCAGTATTGATGAAACAAGGTGCCTTGCCGAAGCATTCCGGTATAAATAGTATGATAAGAGAGTTAAAGGGGGACTTTATGGCTCCTGAGTCATTTATTACCGAGGGGCGGTTTTTAAATAAGTTTATGAATTTTTGTTCATTAGATATAATTCCTCAAATTGAACCTTCCGATTCGGATATTGCAAGGATGATTAGTTTTCTTGAAGAATTAAAAGTATGGGTTGAGAAAGGATTTTTTAGTTCTCTTGAGGTTTAGTAAATTGGCCAGGGTGAAAAAGTTGGCAACGATAGTATTAATAGTATTCGTTTCGTGTACTGCTAATCAAAAGAGGAATAAAAGGGGGCTGGTTGTGTTTGCAGCAGCCAGCCTGGCTCCGGCATTACAGGAAATAGCAAAACAGTTTGAAACGGCTGAAAATATCGGGCTGAAAATAAATTATGCCTCATCCGGCACATTGGCACGGCAAATTGAAATGGGTGCAAAATGTGATGCCTACTTTTCGGCTAACATAGGTTGGATGGATTATTTGAAAAAAAAAGGAGTACTTGTACCCGGAAGCAGGGAGGAGCTTATTGAAAACAAACTGGTAATCATTGGGCAGAAAAATAACACTATCGATACAATTAATTTTGACAATATCCCGGAATTTTTATTAAATCCTGAAATAAAGTTTTCAATCGGCGACCCTTCTCATGTCCCGGTTGGGAAATATGCCCGGCAAGCAATGGAAAACCTTGGCTGGTACAATTCAATTAAAGCAAAAATAGTGTTTGCAAAAGATGCACGTTCTGCCTTTTATTATGTCGAACTGGGCGAAATTCCGTATGGAGTTGTTTATCAAACAGATGCCCGGGGGTCTCAAAAAATTAAAGTATTAGGTACTTTCCCTCAACAAAGCCACGGCAGGATTATTATATCCATGGCATTTATAGGCGACTCCCTGAATTCTTCTTTAACAAGGTTCCGTCAATTCATCCGGTCTGAAAAAGTAAAAAATATCTGGAGAGAATACGGTTACATAATAAAATCACGAAACTAATTCTGTTAATTTGCTAATTGCATAGAGAGGGAGGTTCGTCAACCAATCTTTTTTTCTTAAATCCGACATGGAGGTCCTGATTGCCGTTGAGGGAGAATATTTCTGACAAAACGTTTTGAGGCTTTTGGCCTGCAAATTTTCCTCTGCTTTTACTTCGATGGGGATAACCTCACCTAAGTACTGCACCAAAAAATCTATTTCAGAGGTCGATCTTTCCGCAGACCAATAATAGATAGTTAGGTCGGGTATCGTTTTTAATTGTTGCAAAACGTACTGTTCTGTCAAAGCTCCTTTGAACTCTTCAAATATCACATTGCCTTCAAGTAAAGTCCTCACGTCAATATTTCCCATGGCACCCAATAGCCCTACGTCTACGATAAATAATTTAAAGGCATTATAATCCTCATAAGCCTTCAACGGAATACCAGGCTTGAATACACGGCAAATTTTATGTGCCAATCCGCAATCAATCAGCCATGATAATGCCAATTCATAATTTTTAGCTCTTGAACCCGGCTTTATAGCCCTGTAAATAAACTTTTTATTTTCTTTTGCCAATTGTGCCGGTATAGAATTCCATAACATTCTGATGCGAGGGACTATTTCATTTGGAGCATGTTTGGAGAAATCATGTTCATAGGCAGTAAGTATTCGGTTTTGAATAGCCCGCACCTCCTTATAATCGTTTTGTTTGCTATACGAAAGAACAGCTTCGGGCATACCTCCTATGTAGTAGTATTGCCGCAGGAACTGAATGTATTTTTCTTTAAAACTTTTTATCAGTATCCAGTCCTTGCTGTTCAGTAGGTTAAGTAACGGTTGTTGATCCATGGCCAACAGGAATTCTGTGTAACTAAGTGGAAAGAGGTCTAAGAACTCAACCTTCCCTACCGGAAAAGAAATGTTTTTGTAAAGTGCTACCCCCAGCAGGGAACCTGCTGCAATAATATGGTACTGCGGAGCATTTTCGCAGAAATATTTTAGCGAGGTAATTGCCCCTTCTGCTTCTTGAATCTCATCAAAAATAATCAAGGTGTTTTCGGCATTTATTTGTACACCGGTTTCAATCTGCAAAGCAGTAATTATTCGCCGAACATTGAAATTATCTTCAAATATCGTTTTGAGCAACTTCGAACTCTCAAAGTTTACATAGGCAATTTGGGTATATTCGTTTTTGCCAAACTCTTTCATTAACCAGGTTTTGCCAACCTGCCGTGCTCCACGAATAATCAAAGGCTTGCGGCCTTGCTTGTTTTTCCAGCTTTTCAGCTCTTGCATTGCATCTCTTTCCATACCAAAAGCACTTTTTAAACTACATTAATTCAAACGTCTTTGTGCATAAAGATACACTTTTTCAAACGTCTTTGTGTGCTTGTGTGCATAAATTCAAATGTCTTTTTGCCTTTGTTTTTAATTTTAAACAGGTTAAGAGACTGTTTAAATTTTATTTTTATGAATTATTATAGTGTATTTTTTTGTCAGATAAAGCAATTTGGAGGCGAATACAACACTGTATTTAACGATAAATTGCTAAAATATGACGGAAAAAGACGCATAATAAACGTAAAGGATAATTTTTAAACAGTCTCTAA
>UOEP01000031.1_pt1 | contig 16988 bp, 17 predicted proteins | sample 1989931 | NCBI WGS metagenome assembly UOEP01 (sample SAMEA4712198, study PRJEB27164) | hydrothermal vent metagenome | biome: marine basaltic hydrothermal vent biome; feature: marine hydrothermal vent; material: mineral | place: Pacific Ocean | collected 2011-06-14/2011-07-23 | depth 1691 m
ATAATGAAAGAAAAGGGGCTGGTTCACATATATACAGGTGAAGGGAAAGGAAAAACAACATCGGCAGTGGGTTTGGCGGCCCGTGCATTGGGGCATAACCTGAAAGTTTGTTACGTACATTTTCTTAAACGCCCTGATTTATATGGGGGCAACGAAATTCAGAGCCTGGAAAAATTAGGGGCAGACATTTTGGATTTTACCGGAGGGCATCCTTCTTTTAATAAGAGCCTGACTACAAACCAACTGAAAGAAGAGGTAAGGAAAGGGTTGATTTATATATCAGGATATGTGAAAACCTCCCCTCCCGACCTGTTGATAATGGATGAAATTTTAATTGCTGTCAGGGATGGGTTCCTGGCAGAAGCTGAACTTATTGATTTTATTGAACAAAAACCTCCAAACATGGAGATTGTGTTAACCGGGCGTAATGCAACAGATATGTTAATTGAAAAGGCCGATTATGTAAGCTACATCCAAAAAATAAAACATCCTTTTGACCGGAATATTAAAAGCCGTAAAGGAATTGAATACTGATGATGCAAAAGAAATACATAAGATGGATTGTATTCCTCCTGTTACTGGTAATAATCACAGGAGTTGCAGTTATTATTTCCCTTTCTTCAGGAGAAATGAATATTTCCGTATCGCAACTCCCCGGGCTTTTAAGGACCAGGGAAGGGCTTGAGTACATGGTTTTAATGCAAATCAGGCTGCCCCGGTTAATATTGGCAATTTCTGTAGGGGGTGCATTGAGCCTTTCCGGGGCTATACTTCAGGGCATTTACCGCAACCCGCTTGTTGAGCCTTATACATTAGGGATTTCCGGGGGGGCAGCTTTAGGGGTTGCCATTGCCATTGTTTTTAGCCTGCAATCAACCATTGGGGCGGTTATACTGCCCCTTTCCGGATTTATTGGTGCTGTTATTATTCTGTTTATGGTTTATTTTTTAAGTATCCGGCGCGGAGGGTTAAACATTAATAGTATGCTGCTCATTGGCGTAATGGTGAGTTTCGTATCCTCTTCGGCTATGATGTTTTTAATGTCAATAACTACGTCAGACAATATTCAAAGCATTGTTTTCTGGATTATGGGTTCGCTCGATGAATCAAATTCATTTTTAATAAAAATTGCATTGTATTCATCATTCTCCGGGCTGTTCATTGCTTACCTGTTTGCACAGCCTCTCAATGCATTGCGGCTTGGTGAGGCTAAGGCAAAGCACCTTGGGATAAACACAGGGGCCACAATTCGTATCCTCTTTGTGACGGCTTCCCTTTTAACCGGGATTGCCGTATCGGTGGTAGGGGTCATTGGCTTTGTGGGACTGGTTATCCCGCACCTGGTACGATTGATTATCGGCAACGACTACCGTGTACTTTTAGGGGGGTCTTTCTTAGGAGGTGCAGTATTCCTGATTATTTGCGACACCATTGCCCGCACCATTATTTCACCAAACGAATTGCCTATTGGGGTGATTACCGGGATTGCCGGGGGTATTGTTTTTATCATGGTTTTAAGCCGGTCGAAATCAAAAATTAAACTGAACTAACATGGCAGCCTTTTTTAATATAGCAGGGTTTTCGTGCGGTTACCCGGGGAAATTTGTTTTAGACGGGGTTAGCTTTGAAGTCACTAAGGGGGTTTTTGCCGGCATTATTGGGCCGAATGGTTCGGGTAAAACCACATTGTTCAGGGGGATAACGGGAGAACTGCCGACATTGTCGGGGAAGATACAACTTGAGGGGCAGGATTTGAGGTATATGCAGCTCCGCGAAAAAGCCCGGAACCTGGCCGTGGTAACCCAGCAGATCGAAGCGGGGAATGTAACCGTTGAAGAGTATGTACTAATGGGGCGGCTTCCTTACCGGAAAACATTCCAGTTTTTCGAAACAGAGAACGACCATGCCATTGCCAGGAAATATATGGAGTTAACCGATACGTGGCGGTTAAGAGATAAAAGTATGAATGCCCTTAGCGGCGGAGAGCAACAGTTAGCCGGAATTGCACGTGCTCTCACCCAGGAGCCGCAGTTACTTTTGCTGGACGAACCCACATCGCACCTGGATATTACCAACCAGGTACAAATACTAAACCTGATTCAGCGCCTGGGCGAAGAACTGGGGCTCACGGTTATTATGATTGTCCACGACCTTAACCTTGCCGGAGAATATTGCGATTCGTTGATTATGATGCAGAATGGGAAGATCCGGAAAAAAGGGACTCCCCATGAGGTACTTAATTTTATTGATATTGAAGCGGTTTATGGCACTGTGGTTGTAACCCGCATAAATCCGATTTCACAAAAACCCGTTGTCTTTTTAATTTCCGAAAAAACTTTAAAAGAACAGAAGAAGGAATAGAAAAGTGATTATCTTTGCCCCTGAAAATTGGTTTTGGTATAATTTCTTTATACTGAATTTAAGGGAATCCGGTTAAAATCCGGAGCTGTACCCGCAGCTGTAAGTCCCAACTGCAATTAGCAGTTTTAGTTGTTGAATTACTTTTTGCCACTGTTTGCGACCCCGGTAGTTTCCGGAGCCTGATGGGAAGGCATCAACAGCTGGGATAAGCCAGAAGACCTGCCAAGAAATTTTGAATTTATTCAAAGCTTCGGGAATAAAGCTTGAGAAATATTTTTCACGTATTTTTCACAAAATTACCGAAAGCTCATTTTTAATTTAGGAATGAGAAGGTTTATTTTAGTTGTTTTTATTTTTCCCCTCTTTGGGCAAATAGTGCCTGCACAGGAGGTATTCAATATCCTTGATACGGTATACCTGGGTGAAGTAACCTATTATGGAGAATTGAAAAAATACCAGTCGGGGGCAAAGATCGAAAATATTCCGGCCGAACAATTAGATTTGGTGCAGGAAGGTGGTTTAGAGAATGTATTGATGCGCTTTACCCCGATTTATATTAAATCGAATGCAGGCGGGTTGTCCACAATCCGCTTCCGGGGGACTTCCCCCGACCATACCTCTATAAATTTTGGCGGGATTAATGTCAACTCATTGACCCTGGGCCATTCGAACATGTCGAATATCCCCTCTTTTTTGTTTGATGGCATTACCCTGCAATACGGAAGTTCATCAGCAGTTAACGGTTCCGGGGCAATTGGCGGGGCCATTTATTTGGGGCTAACCAGTAACTGGACTAATGGGCTCAGGGTGAAGGCTAAATATACAATCGGTTCTTTTGGAGAGCATTTATACGGGACTAAAATTTTTATCGGAAACGGGAAATGGGAATCGGTAACCCGGCTATATAAATATGAAAAAGAAAACGACTTCCCTTTTGATAACCCTTACACAGGGGATATTGAAAATCGGGGCGCTGTTCGGGACAAACAAAAAGGTGCCAAAATTAAAAATATGGGGCTGCTACAAGAGGTAAACTACCGGTTTCATAAGAAAGAATTTATAAAATCATCGGTTTGGGTTGAAAGCAGCTGGCATCAGATACAGCCAAACATGCAATCGAATTACCATTACGGTGGGACGCAGGAGATTGACAATGATAATATCCGGGTATGGTCGGAGTACAGTAACAACCGGCACGCCATAAAATTTTATGGGGGGGCAGGGTACGTCAACGATATGCAGGTTTATGATAATAACGGGTTGCAAAAGATTGGGACAGGCCGGGTTGTTTCTGAGGTCAAGGCACAACACGATATCTCTGCCAGGATCGGCTATAAATTGGGGGCAAAATACAAGTATATCGTCCCTAATGTGTATACGTATGCCGATTCGGTTATTAAAAAAGAGGAACACCTTGACATTTATTTATCTTCATATTATAATATCTCCGGGGTTTTCAGGATGACTCTGAACCTGAGGCAGATGTTTGTCTCAAATTTTAGTGCCCCGTTTACACCTTCGCTGGGGGCAGAATACTCAATTCGCATAGACGATGAATCCTTCATGAAGTTAACCTCTTCTATGTCAAGGAGTTTCCGTATCCCGACTTTTAACGACCGGTATTGGGGTACCCAGGGAAACCCAAACCTGAAACCTGAATCGGGTTATAATTTCGAACTGGGGGCATGGTACAGTTTTGATAACGGGGCATGCCGTTCAAACATCAAATTAAACGCCTTTTATATGGATGTGGAAAACTGGATTGAATGGCGGAATTTTGGAGGCTGGCAGGCCTGGAATGTTTTAGAGGTCGTTAGCAAAGGACTGGAGTTTCAGGCAAATACATGTTTCCCAATAGGTGAAATGGAAGGGGTTTTTATTTTAAATTATACGTGGAACCCTGCAGAACCTGTGAAAAATATATCTGAAACGGGGATTATTAACAGGCAAATGAATTATGTGCCTAAGCAGATGGGGAATACCTCTTTTATCCTAAAATATAATTTATGGAGCTTCTTTGCAGATGGGGGTTACACCGGTTTCCGGTATGCCAATGACTTTGGCAAAAAACTAAAGCCCTATTTCCTTGCCAACTGTGGAGTTAGGTATAAGCTTAAATATCAGGAGCATAACCTGGATTTAATGTTCTCTGCCAATAATATCCTAAATACAAACTACCAGAATCAGGAATATTATGCCATGCCCGGTGTAAGTTTCAGGTTCAGCATTAAATATGATCTAAATATTGTTAAATAATTAAAATCAAAAAAACATGAAAAAGTTTCTATCTTATTTCTCTATCCTCCTGTTTTTAACAGCTATTTTAAATAGTTGTAAGAAAGATGAAATTAAAGACCTGTTTCCAAGTGATGTAATTAAAGGTTGTTATGTTGTAAATTATGGCGCATTTGGGAAAGGTGGGGCAAGTATCTCAAAATATAATTATGATACTGAAGAAATGACCAATTTCTTTTATCAGGGACAAAATGGTGGTGCAGAGCTCCTTTCAAACATTCAATATGCTTACCACTATAATGACAGCATTTTTTTAATGGGGAACTCTGCTGACCAGGTCATCACTGTCAACCCTTTATTTAAGCAAACCCTGAATGGCGTTTCCCAGGATATTGCAAAACCAAGGTTCTGTGTTGCCAGTGGTAACTACCTCTATGTATCATGCTGGGGGACAAATCCCGATTGGTCGGCAATGCCCGGCACCTATATTGCAAAATATAATATTCAAACAAGGACTGTAGAAAAGAAATACAGTTTACCCGGCGGGCCCGAAGGGCTTGAATTTGCCAATGGCAACCTTTATGTTGCGTTAAATTTCAAAGATAGTGTAGCTGTAATTGATGTTACAAATGAAACGGTAGCCTATATTGAAACACCTGCGGTAACATCGTATTTTATTAAAGATGGGCAAGATAATCTTTATGTTTCGTTGTTAAGTACCTATTCCAACCCATCAACCGAGACCGGATTGGGATACATCAATACATCGACAAATCAGGTGGAGGCTACATATCAGCTGGAAAATGTAAGTTCAGGGTACGGCTCAATTATGAAACCCAATGCCGATTTCTCAAAGATTTATGTGATAACTTCTGCTTACGATGCCAACTGGAATTTAACAGGAGCTATTTCAGAGTTTGACGTGGCAACCAAAAGCTTTGCGGCAGATAAGCTGGTGAACGATATATCGGGGATTTCAGGTTTGGCAGTAAACCCTTATGATGACAACCTGTACATTTTTGTATCAGAAAGCACAACCGGAATCGGGTTGATGAAGATTTATTCTAATACAGGTGATTTTCTAAAAGAATTCCCGGTTGGGGCATCCCCCAATGGCGCGTTTTTTCTTGAGTAATCAGCTAAAGAGCAGCGTTTAATGAGGCACACTAGTCGGTACTTAAAACAGGCCAAATGAATAAAATAATTTTTATAACAGGAGGGCAGCGTTCGGGGAAAAGCCGTTATGCCCAACAGTTGGCTGGGGAAAAATCGGATGCTCCTGTTTACCTGGCAACAGCACGGATTTGGGACGATGATTTTCTGGAAAGGGTAAAACGCCACCAAAAAGACAGGGGCAGCCATTGGATAAATATTGAAGAGGAGAAATACCTGTCGAAACATAAACTTGTAGGTAAAACCGTATTGCTCGATTGTATTACTTTATGGCTGACAAACTTTTTTCATGACAACAATTATAATACCGAACCCGCCCTTACTAAAGCAAAGGCCGAATGGGATAAGTTTATAAAACAGGATATGCACCTGATAGTGGTCAGTAATGAACTGGGAATGGGGATCCATCCCGAAAGCGAGTCGGCAAGGAAATTTGCCGACTTGCAGGGATGGATGAACCAATATATTGCAAAACAAGCCAATGAAGTTTTTCTTATGATTTCGGATATTCCTGTAAGAATAAAATAATAAAACCTATTTCAAAATGAATATTAAAGATCAGCTACAGCACAAAATTGATTTTAAGACCAAACCTCTTGGGGCTTTGGGCAGGTTAGAGGAAATAGCCTTGCAAATCGGCATTATCCAAAACAGATTATCCCCAAAACTGGAAAAACCGGCACTGCTGGTTTTTGCTGCCGACCATGGTTTGGCCGATGAAGGAATTAGCCCTTTCCCAAAAGAAGTAACCTGGCAAATGGTAATGAACTTTTGTGCCGGGGGCGCAGCTATTAATGTGTTTTGCAGGCAGAACGGTATTGATATTAAGGTGATTGACGCAGGGGTTGATTACGATTTCCCCGGGGGGTTACCTTTTTTAGATGCAAAAATTGCAAAAGGAACCCGCAATATGTTACACCAGCCGGCAATGTCGGTTGACGAATGCCGGCAGGCAATGGAAAAAGGGAAGGGGTTTGTAAAAGCCGAAGCCGAAAATGGTTGCAATACAATCGCCTTTGGCGAGATGGGGATTGGGAATACCTCTGCATCGGCACTGCTAATGCACAAATTTACCGGGATTAGTATTGAAGAGTGTACCGGGAAAGGAGCCGGGTTAAACGATGAGAATGTTGTACGCAAGAAAAAAATACTAAAGGAGATTTCTGAAAAATACCAGGTTGAAAAGCCTCTGGATATTTTAGCTACCTTCGGGGGTTTCGAAATCGCTATGATGGTTGGGGCATTCCTGGAGGCAAAAAAACAAAATATGGTTGTCCTGGTAGATGGGTTCATTGCCACGGCTGCTGCGCTAACTGCTTCCCGGTTTGATAAAACAGTAACGGAAAATTGTATCTTCTGCCACACGTCAAAAGAAAAAGGGCATCAGTTAATGGCTGAATACCTGGGGGCAAAGCCACTCCTCGACATCGGGATGCGCTTAGGAGAAGGTTCGGGGGCTGCTGTTGCTTTCCCGATTGTTAAATCGGCAGTTTTATTCTTAAATGAAATGTCCAGCTTTGAAGATGCCGGGGTCTCGAATAAGGAGTAAGCTATTCACCTTACCACATTAATCAATTTGAAACGGCAACTAAAAATATTCCTGACATCTCTGATGTTTTACTCGCGGATACCTGTACCGAAGAGCCTGGGTTTCTCAAACGAGATACTAAACAGGTCGACCCGGTATCTCACTTTAGTAGGGTTAGTAATCGGCAGTATTGGGGCAGGGGTATTTCTTGCCCTTGATTTCATTTTGCCACAAGGACTTGCTTTATTATTTAGTATGCTGGCAACTATTTTTGTAACCGGGGCATTTCACGAAGATGGTTTTGCTGATTTTTGTGATGGTTTTGGAGGGGGGGCTTCCCCCGAAAAGATCCTTTTAATAATGAAAGACAGCCGGGTTGGTACGTATGGTATAATTGGCATTCTGGGTATCCTGGGAGTAAAGTTCCTTAGCCTTGATGCATTGCCGTCCAGCCTTATCCCATTAACACTTGTTGCCGGGCATGCCTACAGCCGCCTTATGCCCGTGCTCATTATTTTTACCTCGGATTATGCCCGTCCCGATGCAACAAGCAAAATCAAGGCTGTGGGTAAGCGGGGCAAGTACTCCGACCTGGCCATTGCTTCTGCCTTTGCTTTGCCTATGCTGATATTATTCCCCTGGCAGCTTGCCGTTTTTAGCCTGCCAATACTTTTGCTCACCGCCTGGATTTTTAAAAAATATATCGAAAAAAAAATTAACGGTTATACCGGCGATTGCCTTGGCGCATTGCAGCAAATCTCCGAAGTACTTTTTTACATTATTATTCTGGTTATAATTAATTTTACATACTGACCTCCACCCTGCAATGAAAATTTATTGTGTCCGCCATACAAAAGTAGATATCCCCGAAGGAGTGTGTTACGGGCAAAGCGATATTGGGCTGAAAGATATGTACGGGCAAGAAAAGGCTAAAGTCCTCTTATCTTTAAACGGTTTAGAATTCGATGAGATTTATTCAAGCCCGCTTTTCAGATGCAGAAAGCTGGCAGAAGATTTATTCCCGACAAATAAAATTATTTTTGACGGGCGGTTAAAAGAGCTGGACTTCGGCGATTGGGAGATGAAAACATGGGACGAAGTTTACGGTAACCCTGAAGGCAAAGCCTGGATGGACAATTACCTTGAAGCTCCATGCCCCGGTGGGGAATCGTATAAAGAGCTACGACAAAGGGTAAACGATTTTTATATGGAAATTTCTGAAAGGAACTTTCGGCAAATTGCAATTGTTACACACGCAGGCGTTATCAGGTTATTAAAATCGATAATCGAACAATTGCCTGTTGAGGTACTTTTCAGGGATTTCAAACCGGGTTTTGGAGAGATTGTACAACTAAACAGCAACCTCATTCAATGAGCAACTTCCTGAAGATAAAGCCTATTATGTTTGTCGGGACAGGTTCCGATGTGGGTAAAAGTGTGATTAATGCGGCTTTTTGCCGGATATTTAAGCAGGACGGGCTAAACCCGGCACCGTTTAAAGCGCAAAACATGTCGCTTAACAGCTACCCGACCTCCGATGGATTGGAAATTGGCCGGGCTCAGGCGGTACAGGCAGAGGCATGTGGAATTCCGTGTAGCAGCAACATGAACCCTGTTTTATTAAAACCAACCGACTACCGGAATGCCCAGGTTGTGTTAAACGGGAAACCTTTGGGGAACCAGTCGGCAAGGCAGTACTTTTTAAAAACCGGCCGCGACTTCCTTTTTGCCGAGGCAATGAAAGCCTACGAAACCCTTGCAGGTAAATACAACCCCATTGTTATTGAGGGCGCGGGAAGTATTTCTGAAATTAACCTTTGGGACAAAGATATTACCAATATGCGTGTTGCGCTGGCAACAGGAGCAGCTGTTATCCTTATTGCCGACATCGACAGAGGAGGCATATTCGGCAGTGTTTACGGAACAATAAAATTATTGCCCGAGAAAGAAAGGAAATACATTAAAGGTATTCTTATCAACAAATTCAGGGGAGATGCCAGCCTTTTCTTTGCAGGGAGGAAGATGCTGGAAGAACTGACAGGTATCCCGGTAGTAGGGGTGGTGCCTTATTTTAATAACATCCATATAGAGGAAGAAGACAGCGTGGTAATAGGGTACAAGCATTCGAAAACAATTGAAGGGGGGGTAAATATTGCCGTGATATTGCTCAGGCAGATGGCAAATTTTACCGATTTTAATATTTTGGAACGAATACCCGGGGTAAACCTTTTTTATTCTGCCGATCCTGAGGAAATTAAAAAAGCAGACATTGTCATTATCCCCGGGTCGAAAAATACAATTTCGGATATGCAGTACCTTCGTAAAAACGGTTTGGCAAAGGCGATACTCGAAGCAAACAAAATGGGGAAAGGGGTTTACGGGATTTGTGGAGGCTATCAGATATTAGGAATAGAGATTCGCGACCCGCACCACGTTGAAGGGGAAGTTGAGGTTATGCCCGGCCTGGGTTTACTGCCTGTTGTTACCACATTATCAAAAGAAAAAAGGACGGTTCAGTGTAATTTTAGATTTTTAAATGAACCTGCTCAATGCCAGGGGTACGAAATTCACATGGGCGAAACATTACACCCCGGCGATTCGCCACTTTGCACATTGGAAGGCCATTCGCCCGAAGGTTGTTTTATTTCTCCTAAACTTTGGGGGACTTATATCCACGGAATCTTCGATAATAGTAAAGTTATAGAATACATACTTAAACATAACGGGCCGGAATTAATTGTGCCGGAATTTGATTACGCTCAATACAAAGATGAACAGTACAATAAACTAGCTGCACACATCCGGGGCAATGTTGATTTGCAATACATTTATTCTGTTTTAGAAAAAGGTAAGTAATGATAAAAGGGCACGGCGATGATAATTATTTATTTAAGGTTAGGCTAAAGGCAAACTTTAGTTCGAACACCTGGTACAGAGGTACGCCCGGAGTTTTGCTCAGTTATCTGAAAAAAAAGATACATTCAATACAAAACTACCCTGAGCCCGATGCACACAATTTGCGGAAACGAATTGCTATGTTTCACGGGCTCTCTTCAGGCCAGGTTTTTGTAAGCAATGGCTCTGTTGATGCTTTTTACCAAATAGCACAGGTTTTTAAAGGGAGTAAGACAGCCATTTTTATCCCATCTTTCTCGGAGTACGAGGATGCCTGCCGTATGTTTGGGCACATGGTTGACCTCCTGGGTTTTGATGAACTGAACAGTACAGATTTAGCTGTTTATCAAACTGTTTGGCTCGGAAACCCCAACAACCCCAATGGCGTATTAACCGGCTATGGTTTACTCACCTCCCTTATCCAGAAAAACATAAATACCACCTTTATTATTGACGAAGCATATTCTGACCTGGCCCCCGGTTTCGAAACAATAATCCCGGCTTTACAGGATTACGGAAATTTGATAGTATGCCGCTCGTTAACAAAAACCTTTGCCCTCCCCGGATTACGGCTGGGTTATTTTATATCTTCAAAGGAATATGCAGGAGAATTTGAACGAACCCTGAAACCCTGGGCAGTAAACAGCCTGGCAATTGAAGCAGGCAATTTTATATTTGAAAATTTTCAGGAGTTAGTCCCTGATTTAGCTGAATTAACCCGGTTAAGCCAACTTCTTCAGCAGGGAATAAATAAACTGGATGATTTTGAGGTTTACCCATCGCCAACCTGTTTCTTCCTGGTGAAAATGAAAACCGGCAATGCAGGTGAATTAAAGCAATTTTTGCTACACAAACACCAAATACTTATTCGCGATGCATCTAATTTTAAGAGTATGCCCGCCCGGTTTTTCAGGATTAGCGTTCAACACGAAGCTGAGAACCAACTGCTGGTAAGGGGGTTAGCCGACTGGCAAAATAAAAGCAGGCAATGAACGAAGGGTTGTTAATCGTAATTCCATTAATTTCCGGATTTGTACTGGACATGGTACTGGGCGACCCGCTTTGGCTGCCACATCCCATCCGGCTGTTTGGTAATGCAATATTCCTTTTCGAACAAAAACTGAATAGGAATACATATATAAAGTTAAAAGGAGTTTTTACTTCTGTTATACTCATTTCGGCTACATGGGGGTTTTTCTTCCTTCTGATACAGCTTAGCAGAAAAACAGAGCTAACCTATTATTTATTGGCTTCTGTTTTTGTGTTTTACGGCTTGGCCAACCGAAGTTTAATTCAGGAGGCAATCAGAGTAAACCTGGCACTGGAACGTGAAGGGATAGAAGCTGCACGGGAAAAACTGGCATTCATTGTTGGGCGGGATACATTGCAGTTAAACGGACAGCAAATAAGGATTGCCATCCTGGAAACGTTGGCAGAGAACCTTTCTGATGGGGTAATTGCACCCTTATTTTTCTATGCCCTGGGGGGTGTCCCGTTAATGATGGCTTACAAAATGGCAAATACCCTTGATTCGATGATTGGCTACAAAAATCAGCATTACAAAGATTTTGGCTGGTTTGCCGCCCGGCTCGATGACACCCTCAATTTTATCCCGGCCCGGTTAACCGCATTATTAATGATTCTGGTTACTTTTAATACCAGGGGGCTGGCTTTCATTTTTAAATACGGGAGCAAACACAGTAGCCCAAACGCCGGTTACCCCGAAGCAGCCTTAGCCGGGATACTAAACTGCAGGTTTGGGGGTGCAAATATTTACCATGGTAAGATTGTTGAAAAGCCTTACATCGGGCATAGTAGCAGGTTGGTTACAACTAAAGATATCCGCAGGGCTGCACGAATTAATTTCCTGTCGTGCCTGCTCTTTATGGGATTAATAATTCTATTGTATAAAGTTGTTTAAGGTCCAATCTATAAATTGAAAAATGTTTCTTTTTTTCGCATTGTTTCGTCTTTTTCAAACTAAATGATTATTAACTTGTGGCAAAAATTAGTATGAACACACTTCCATACCTGAATAAAGGCGGAAAGGCCAGGATTGTTGCCCCGGCCGGGAAAATTGCCGGAGAGCATATAATGCCTGCCGTAGATTGGTTGAAAAGCCAAGGCTTCAGGGTTGAAATAGGGCAGCATGTTTTTGCCCGCCATTTTCAATTTGCCGGAACCGACCGGCAGCGGCTTGAGGATTTGCAATCGGCTCTGGACGACCCTGATGCAGATGTAATTATCTGTTCGCGTGGTGGTTATGGGACAGTAAGGATTATTGACCAGCTTGATTTTTCCAAATTTATGCAGAATCCGAAATGGATAATCGGTTTTAGCGATATTACGATTTTGCACAATCGGCTGAATTTATTGGGGATCCCCTCGGTACATGGTGCTATGCCACGCTATTTTTTCGATGAGAACGGGGATCCGTCAGAAAGCCTGAATACGATATTCGACTTTTTGCTTGGGAAGAAACCGGATTATAAACTGCCATCAGGCCAATTCAACCGAAACGGGGATGCTACTGCCGGGCTGGTTGGTGGGAACCTCTCCATAATTTGCAGTTTATCAGGCACAAAATATGAACTGGAAACTGATGGGAAGATACTGTTTATTGAAGATATTGATGAATTCCTGTACCACACCGACCGGATGATGTACCAACTAAAGCTCGCAGGGAAATTACAGGGACTTGCCGGCCTGGTAGTGGGCAGTTTTTCAGGGACGAAAGATAACCCTGCCCCCTTTGGGAAAACCGCATACGAGATCATCAGGGATGCTGTTGATGATTATGACTTCCCGGTTTACTTCGGATTCCCCGCCGGGCACACGAAACGCAACCTGGCACTGGTACTGGGCATGGAATGGGAGCTTGACGTAAATTCTGTTGAACCAACACTTAAAATGCTTTAAATGCCCACACAAAAAGAAATTGGAGACAAAGCCGAAGCAATAGCCGTGCAGTATCTGGCAAAATCAGGTTATCGGATATTGGCAACCAAATGGTATTTTGGGCATTATGAATTAGATATTGTTGCAAGGGAAAAAGATGAGTTGGTAATTGTTGAAGTAAAAGCAAGGACCGGCCTACGATATGAACACCCTTCGGAAGCAATTTCAAACAAAAAAATTAAACGGATCGTAGAGGCGGGAGAGGCATTTATTTTGGAACACGACCTAAACCTTGAGACGCGCTTTGATGTAATTACAATTATCTTTTTTAAAGAAGGGAAGTATGAACTGGAGCATTTTAAAGATGCATTTTATCCAACAATGTAAAACTTTGTTATGAATATTGAAGATGTCCGTGAATTTTGCCTTTCAATGAAAGGTGTCTCCGAAGATTTCCCATTTGATGAAACAACCCTTGTTTTTAAGGTACTTGGCAAAATGTTCTGCCTGGCTAACCTGGAAGGGGATTTGCGTATTAATATCAAAAACGACCCGGAAAAGATTATTGCATTGCGCGAAGAGTACCAGGCAGTATCGCCGGGTTACCACATGAATAAAAAACATTGGAATACGGTAAGGATAGACGGGACGATCAAAAAAGAAGTAATTCACGAATGGATTATCGAATCGTACAACCTGGTAATAAAAGGGATGCCAAAAAAAATTGCAGAAAAATTAAATGTATTATGATTGAGTTTAAACTGAAAAGTGATTATATAGAATTAATCAGGTTATTGAAAACTGTAGGGATTAGTGAAACCGGAGGGCATGCCAAATTAATGGTCGAAGACGGGATTGTACATGTAAATGGGAAAAAGGAGAGCAGGAAACGAGCCAAACTTAGGAGAGGAGACATAGTTGAGGTAATGGGGCAGGAAATTAAAATCTTATAAACAATAGAAAAGGGTTCATTTTACCGAACCCTTCCCCCAATAACTTATATCCCTTTTTATGATCCCTTCTTATGCGGTGTGTTTTAGCAAAACCAATGTATCGTTAATATTCTTTAACCCTTTCAGCTCGTCATCTTTAAAATTTGTATTAAAAATATTTTCCAGGTAATAAGTGAAAATTTTCCAGTCGACTGTATCAAATTGCAGGTCTTCATTAAAAGAGGCATCCAGGGCAATATCTCTTTTCTCTACCCCTGTTTTTCGTAAAACCCTGTAAAGATTCCTTTGCATTGTTTTGTTTTCCATGGCAATTATTTTTTGGCTATCCTTTAAAATAAAGGCGATAAATTAATAAAAGCTGTAAAAAAAATCCTTAAAAAATCGAATAAATGAATTAATCATTCAAATATATAAATTTTTACGTAGAAAAAACATGATTAATACTAAATGACTGTTTGGATTTCATTTTTTCTTTACACAAAACCATCGTTTTGAATAGGGTAGGAACTAAGAAGCTTCACCTTACAAAATACAAATATTTAAAATTTGGGGTTTTGAGGGGTAGTGAGGGTTTCACTTTAAGTAAAACCCTCACTATTAATACCTCATTTTATACCTGACTCCAACTTTACAGGGATATTAATTAGGGTTTTCAAAAATGTGTTCCAGTAATGCCTCATTTTATACCTGACTCCAACCTCTGCGCCTCTGCGCCTTTGCGGTAAAAAGGTTTGTTTCAGTAATGCCTCTTTTTATACCTGACTCCAACCTCCGACCTTGGTGGCCCTAGAGATGCTCCGTTTGTTTCAGTAATGCCTCTTTTTATACCTGACTCCAACTCTGTATTTTTATAATGTTTTGGTACTGAAGTACTTAGAGCAGTTTTTATGTATGCAATATGCCCAAATCCGACTTTTGCTTTCATAATCGGGTGTTAAACAGGTTGTATAAATAATGTTTGTCCCCTGCCTGTTAAGTAAGCCATACCGGGAGTAAATTTACCAAATTATTTTCATCTTTTTAGAATTTAACTCAGCAAAGATTCAAGATGCAGGTGTAATTTTTCTGGGCAACTTTATTAAATTAAATAATTATTTATAGAGGCTTCTAAAGATTTCCGATATCAGGAATGCTTTTCACCAATAGGTTGATTACATTATCTACATTTTGATTAAATACTTTCAATACCTCTTCCCATGTAACCGGTGTCTCATCGGTTTTCCAGCAGTCGTAATCTGTACTCATAGCAATCGCCGCATACTTGATTCCCAGCTCATTAGCCAGGATACATTCGGGAGCTGTTGACATATTTATTATATCAGCACCCCATAGCCTGAACATATTTGACTCGGCACGGGTAGAAAAACGAGGTCCTTCGATGGTTATTACTGTCCCTTTTGGGTGGCATTTCAATCCGAGTTGTTGTGCTTTACCAATTAAAACCGGCCGCATTTTATCATTAAACGGGTCGGCCATAGGAGTATGTTTCAGTTTGCCCGGTTCAAATTTGTCGAAAAAGGTAGTAGCCCGGTGCCTGGTAAAATCAATGAACTGCCCGGGGATAACCAGGTCGCCCCTTTTAATTTCCTCACGGAGGCTTCCGCAGGCAGTGGTTGCCAGGATATACGAACAGCCTAATTCATTAATTGCCCAGATATTTGCCCTGTTGTTTACCTGTGTTGGCGGGATAGTATGTTGCCTGCCATGCCTTGAAAGGATGGCTACTTCCACACCAGATATTTCTCCAAGCATAAAATCTGAGCCCGGCTCTCCATACGGGGTATGCAGATGAACACTTTTTGCATTTTTTAAGATTGAGGGGTTTTCCAGCCCCGACCCTCCGATGATTGCTATTTTTGCCATAAATATTTTTTTTCAGGGTACAGTGTGGTTATACTTTTTTTATCTGCTTTGCATATTCCTTTTTCAGTAATCAGCCCGGTTACCAGCCTGGCAGGGGTTACGTCAAATCCATAGTTGGCAGTCCTGCTTTTCTCGGGGGTTAACCTGACTGATATTATTTGATTCTTTGCCCAGCCCTCAATAAACCCGACTTCAGACGGGTCACGCTGTTCAATCGGGATTTCGCTCACCCCGTCTGTAATGCCCCAGTCGATGGATGAGGAAGGCAGTGCCACATAAAACGGGATTTGATTGTCGTGGGCTGCCAGTGCTTTTAAATAGGTGCCGATTTTATTGGCTACATCTCCTGATACCGATGTACGGTCGCTGCCAACGATTACCAAATCTACTTCGCCATGTTGCATCAGGTGCCCGCCCGTATTATCAGGGATAATGGTATGCGGGACACCCTCTTCGGCCAACTCAAAAGCTGTTAACCGGGCTCCCTGGTTCCGTGGCCTTGTTTCATCCACCCATACATGCACGGGAATGCCTTTCTGAGAAGCTTTGTAAACCGGAGCAGTTGCTGTACCCCAGTCGATGCAGGCCAGCCAACCGGCATTGCAATGGGTCAACACATTCACAGCCCTCTTTTTTTCTTTATAAATTCCTTCTATTAAAGCCAGCCCGTGGTCGCCTATGCGGCTGCAATATCCGACCTCTTTTTCTTTTAACCCGGTTGTTTTTTTCAGTGCTTTTGAAACGGCATCCCCTATGGTAGAATTACGGCAGGTTCTTACCACTTCATCTATTGCAAAAGCCAGGTTAACAGCAGTTGGGCGTGATGATTTCAGGTAGGAAGCCACTTCGTCAAGGTAACTGTTCAGCTTATTGCCATTGTAAGCCAATAGGGCAAGGTATATTCCATAAGCCCCGGTAATGCCGATCAATGGCGCCCCGCGCACAGCCATATCACGAATAGCATTGTATACATCCGTTACCGTTGCCATATCTAATATTTCAAACATAAATGGAAGTTTTCGCTGGTCGATTGCCTGAACAATTTCATCCGACTCCCCACTTAACCAGATAGTTTGAAAATG
>UOEP01000102.1_pt1 | contig 16824 bp, 13 predicted proteins | sample 1989931 | NCBI WGS metagenome assembly UOEP01 (sample SAMEA4712198, study PRJEB27164) | hydrothermal vent metagenome | biome: marine basaltic hydrothermal vent biome; feature: marine hydrothermal vent; material: mineral | place: Pacific Ocean | collected 2011-06-14/2011-07-23 | depth 1691 m
AGGCAGTAATGCCAAAGCCGAGCAGTACTAATTGCCCGTAAGCTTCCTTCGGGTTTGTGCACGTATACTTTTTAAACTTTTTACCGGCATGCCTAAAGTTATTTAGGTGGTTATAGCGGCGGGGCCCCACCTCTTCCCATTCCGAACAGAGAAGTTAAGCCCGCCAGCGCCGATGGTACTGCATTTTTGTGGGAGAGTAGGTTGCCGCCTTCCTTATATAAGCCCGTGTTCTATTGAGCACGGGCTTTTTTATGCACTTTTTTAACTTTAAAAAACTCCATAATAAATAGGACTCAAAATCAAGGAATAAGGAATGTAAAACAACACTCCTTATTGTTTACAATAAATGAAACTAATTTTCGTTCATTCCTAAAATAAGCCGGCTATATGAGAAACTTTTCCTTAAGTGGTAAAAATGTTAATTGGTTTTACATCTCTCTTGTAGTTTTTATCATTGCTTTACCTTTTGGAGAATCCTTAATCTCTATTTCTATAGGTTTAATATTCCTTACCTCTCTGTTTTATATAAAAAGAGAAACATTTGTTGAACGCATTAAAGAACGGAAACTCCTGCTATTCATTTTCAGCATTTATATTGTTTATCTGATTGGTTGTATTTTTTGTAATGATATGAAATGGGGCCTGTATGACCTCCGTAAATGTTTAGCATATTTCTTCATTCCACTGGCGTTTATTTTTGGTGGAAAAATGAACCGGGCCCAGGTAAAAAGTTTATTGTTAATTTTTGTTTTTGCCGTATTTGTATCTTCAGTAATTACATTATCTTATTTCTATACAAAAGATACCTCAACGGTACTATCGGCTCAGAAAGCAGGATTTATTCACCATATAAGATTTAGTTTGGAGCTTAATCTGGCCATGATTATTCTGGCTGTATTTTTTCTTTTTGAGTCTGAACCTATCCTGAAATACAGTAAGGTGGTTTATGTTTTTTTATTTGGGTACTTATTGTTCTTCTTACTTTGGCATCAGTCATTTACGGGGCTGTTCACCTTTTTAGGGACTTTGTTTATCGGTGTCTTTTTACTCACTCGTAAAATAAAAAGCCGTATTGTAAAAAGCCTGATGTATTTAATCCTGGTTTTAATAATTGTAATACCATCGGCTTATTTGTATTATACAGTTAAGGAATTTTATACAATTGATAAAATTGACTATTCCAACCTTGAAAAATTTAGCCCTGGGGGTAATGCTTATTTCCACGACACAAATAACAAACAGGTAGAAAACGGGCATTATATATGGCTTTATGTTTGCGAAAAGGAATTGAAGCCCGCCTGGAACCAACGTTCGGCAATAAAGTATAACGAAACAGGGGGGAATGGCTATCCTGTTAGAGAAACATTAATAAGGTACCTGGCCTCAAAAAATTTAAGGAAAGACAGGGAAGGGGTTAATTCATTAACCGATGAGGATATTAAAAATATCCAGGCAGGCATTAGTAATTATATCCTGGCACAAAACGGGTTTTTATTATACCCTCGTATTTATGTGAGCCTGTGGGAGCTTGATACATATTTTAAAACGGGCTATGCAAACCACCAGTCGTTGTCGCAAAGGATCGAATATTCGAAAGCGGCATTTCATATTATAAAAAATAATTTCTGGTTTGGTGTGGGTACAGGCAATTGGAAAAAAGCTTACGCTGATGCCTATAGGGTCAATAAATCGAAAATGGACCCTGCCCGGTATGGCGATGCCCACAATCAATACCTGAATTATATGGTCAAATTTGGTTTAGTGGGGGTCCTCTGGATATTGTTTGCAATTCTTTACCCTGTTGCCAGAACCGGGAAATATAAAGACCCGGTTTTCCTCTTATTTTTAATCAGCATGTTAATTTCTAATTTTGGTGATTCGAATTTTGAAACCCATGTAGGAGGGGCATTTTTCGTTTTTATGTATTGCCTTTTTCTTTCTTCTGATGGGGTGGCACTAAAGCCTGCCTCCAGTTTTTCACGGAAGTAATTCTTCCCACTGGCGAATTATTTTATTCATAGAGAAGCGCTCAACTACTGATTCTCTGGCTTCTTCACCCATCGACTCTCTGAGTGCTTTATTTGTTATAAATTTTATAATGGCTTCCGTAAATTTGTCGATGTCCGGGGAATTTTCACCTCCTCCCCAAAAACGGGTACTGTTAAAAAGACAAATATTCTTCATTTCTTTTGATATTGTGCAGCGATTGCCCTGGTCCATATCGGCCTCACGAATAGTATTCTTGTTTCCCCCCTTTAATGTTTTTTGCCTGCTTTCCATTAACTAAGGTCGGCCTTGACAAGGGCTATTCGTGCAAATGTACCTCCGCCAGCTAAAAAATAATATCTTTCTCAATATATTTTTAGCAAAATTTTTACAAGAAGTAACATAATTTGTGTTTTTTTGCAATATGGGTAACACGATTTTCAACAAACGTAATACTATTATTAAAAAATGAGGGCGAAAATTATTATTGGGTTAGCAATATTTTTAATTGCAAAATTGGGATTTGCCCAAAATGAGGCCACAGGAAAGATTCTTGATTCACAAACAAAAGAAGCTTTACCGGGAGTAAGTGTGGTTATTACAGGAACAAACAATGGGACAATAACAAATTCAAATGGCTTTTTCAAATTACTGCCTGCTAAAGAAATAGATTCTCTAATTATCTCTCATGTTGGATATAAAACAATGACTGTTAAATATCATAAAAACATGATTATTCCAATAAGTTCTTCGGTAATTCAGCTTAATCAGGTAATTATTTCGGCAAATCGTGATGAACAAGTTAGAACTGATGCTCCTGTTGCAATCAGTATCCTATCCCATAGGGAAATAGAGGATACCAAAGCAATAAGGATAGATGAACTCCTGAATAAAATAAATGGGGTATATATGATAGATTTAGGGAATGAGCAACATGCTATGGGTGGTATGCGGCAACCGTTTAATAATTACAGCAATCCGGTATTCCTGTATCTTGAAGACGGTGTGCCAATCAGGCCAACAGGTATATTTAACCATAATGCACTAATAGAGATTAATATGGCCGATATAAAATCAATTGAGGTAATTGGAGGCCCGTCATCAGCAATTTATGGTAGCGAAGCAGTTGGAGGGGCGGTAAACTTCATTACAAAACAACCTCCCCTCATTCCTACTTCTAAGTTTTCTATTCAGAGAAATAACCTAGGCTACAAAAGGGTCGATTTCAGAGCAGGGAATACCTTTAATAAATTGGGGGTAAATATATCGGGGTATTATGCGGGAAGGCGAAATGGGTATAGAGAGCATAGCGACTTTGATAAATTGTCTTTGTCGTTAAAGGGGAACTATAGTTTTAGTAATAGTACAAGGTTAAATACTTCAATTGTTTATATTAATTATAAAACAGATATGACAGGAGGGTTGGACAGTGCAAATTTCTTTGGGCAAGATTATTCAAGCCTGCAAACTTTTACTTATAGGACAGTAGACGCTTTAAGGGTTAAATCAGCTTTAAAACATTATTGGGGCAAAAACAGTAAAACAAGCTTAACAGTATATTACCGACAAAATGCAGTGGTCCAAAATCCTCATTATACACAAAAAATAATTGATATAAACGACCCTTCAAAAGAGAAGAGCGAAATTGACAATAATGAATTTAACAGTATAGGGTCGATAGCTCAACACACGCAGGAACTGAATTTTTTAAACGCAAAATTAATAGTAGGGGTAAGTTTAGATTATACTTTAAATGACAGGTATAAGCAATATATAGAAGTAGATGTAAATGCTGATGGAGTAAAAACCGGTTATACGAAAACCGATTCTTTACTTAGGGATTATGATGTCACTTTAATCAACTCCGCAGCTTATGCCCATTTTGAGATTTCTCCTGTAAAAAGGTTGAAAATATCTGCTACGGCAAGGTATGATGCGTTTAGTTATAATTACCAACAAGCGGTAGGGGATCCTAAGTTTGATGGGAAAACAGTTTTAACCAAATTTATCCCAAAAGTAGGCCTGGTTTACGACTTTAAGAAAAACAGGGGTATATACGCTAATTATAGTGTGGGTTTCTTACCTCCCACAACAGACCAATTATATAGAAAGAAGGAAGCTAATAATAAATTAGAGCCTGCTGTTTACGATAATACGGAAATAGGGGGCTGGTATAGCATTGCAGATAAATTCAGAGTGCAGTTGGCGGCTTTTCAGTTAGACGGGACTAATGAAATAATTACTGTCCAAAATGATTATGACGAAAATGAAAACCAGAATGCAGGTAAGACAAGGCACAGAGGAGTTGAATATACAGTTGAATATACCCCTGTAAATGAGCTTATTATCCGTGTTTCAGGAACTAATGTAGAGCATAAGTATATTGATTATATAGAAAAGGGTAAAGATTATAGCGGTGAAATTATGGATATGGCGCCCAATTGGATAGCCAATGCAGAAATTACGTACAGGCCTGAATTTCTAAAAGGTAGCAGATTTGGTATAGAGTGGCAACACTTAAATGAATATTATGCCGAACCGCCACAAGAAACAGGCGATAGGGAGAGATATGAAGGATTTGATATTTTCAATATCAGGATGGGGTATAAAATCAAAAGATTTGAAACATGGTTGAATATACTGAATTCTACAGATAGATTATATGCAACCACTGCTAGAATCCGTCGTGGTAAAATGGATTACCGGCCGGGCAACCCAAGGACATTTACTATTGGTTTAGCATATAATTTTACAGGCAAGGGGAAATAATAAAACAATGATAGAAGCAAAGAACTTAACTAAAAGTTATGATAGGAAAATTGTTCTTAACGATTTAAACCTAAAAATTGAAAAAGGGCAAATATTTTGCCTTCTCGGTGCTAATGGGGCGGGGAAAAGCACTACAATAAATTTGTTCCTGGGGTTTATCCAGGCAGATTCGGGGGAAGCGTATATAAATGATATAGATGTCGGCCAACATTCGTTGAAAACTAAAAACTATTTGGCTTATATCCCTGAGAACTTAATGCTTTACCCACATCTTACAGGCCTGGAGAATCTTGAATATTTTACAGGCCTGGCTAAAAGAAGGTATGGTAAAAATGAGCTTAATGAATTTTTAATAGAGTCGGGCTTGCAGGAAAGCTTTATAAATAAAAGAGTTTCAACCTACTCAAAAGGTATGAGGCAAAAAGTCGGTATTGCTGTTGCGTTAGCAAAAAAAGCAAAAGCTTTACTATTAGATGAACCGACATCAGGGCTTGACCCAAAGTCAGGGAATGAGTTTGCTGAGCTGTTAATAAAATTAAGCCTTCAGGATGTTGCTGTTCTAATGGCTACCCACGACCTGTTCAGGGCAAAAGAAACAGGGACTCATATAGGTATTATGAAAGAAGGAAATCTCGTTGATACATTCCCTTCTGCGCAAATCAATCATAGCGAACTGGAAAAGTTATATATGAATCATATAAAATAGCAATTTTAAATAGTATAATTTATGCTTTGGCTCATAGCAAGGAAAGAATTAAAAGAAATATTCAGGCAGGGAGTATTTAAAATTGCTGTCCTAACGATATTAGGGTTATTGTCGGTATCTCTTATAATAAGTTTATCTTATAATCAATTCCTCAATAAGTTACTTAAGGAATCACAAGAATTAGCACGCGAGCAATGGGATAATCAAGGAGATAAAAACCAACATAGTGCAGCTCATTATGGTATTTATCTTTTGAAACCAAAATCTTCTCTGGCATTATGGGACAATGGTGTAGATAAATATACAGGGACAACTGTTTATATTGAAGCGCATAAAAGAAACAACTCCCTGTTCAAAGCTGTTCAGGATAGCCCGATGCTTGCAAAGTGGGGAGAACTTACACCGTCCTTTGTAATGCTTTTTTTACTGCCGTTACTTATTTTGTGGATGACATTTAATATAATCTCAGGGGAGAAGGAACAGGGCACTTATCGCTTGATCAGGAGCCAGGGGGTAAGTTCTTTAAAATGGCTGCAAGGTAAAGCATTGGCTGTATGGATAGTTGCTGTGCTCTTAATTGCCCCTGCATTTTTGGTTTCAGGAATATTATTAGGTGGAGCCGGGTTCTGGAGCCTCGAAGGATTATTGCTTTTGTTTGTTTATTTATTATATGCCGGGATATTTATCCATGTTGGAATAGCTGTTTCGGCATTTATTAGTAAATCAAGTGTTTCGATAATTTGTTTGATTGGATTTTGGATATTGAGTAATTGGGTTATACCCAAAATAACTGCAAATATTACACAAAGCCTTTATCCGCCACCATTAGAATCGGTATTTAAAAAACAAATCCAGGACGAAATAGTTAAGAATGGGATATTACGGCACGACCCGAATAATAAAAATACAATTGCATTTAAAAAATATACTTTAAAAAAATATGGTGTTGACAGTATTTATAAACTTCCTTTTAACTATAACGGGTATATATTGCAGGCAGCAGAGGATACCAATAATTTGATTTTTGATAAGCATTATTCTGATTTATATGAATTATACAAAAAACAATTGCGTATTCATACAATTAGTGGAGTATTATCGCCTTTCAGCCTTACAAGGCAACTTTCTATGGGGTTGTGCAAAACTGATATATGGGCACATATTCATTTTACTGAAGCTACAGATAAATACCGTAAATTATTTATTAAAACACTTAATAAGGACCTGATCGCATCGTCTTATGATCCGGCTAAACGTTTTATCCGGCCTAAAAAATTCTGGAAAGAGATGCCTGAGTTTAAATATAGGCTACCTGGGCTTAAATTATTCTGGCAACATTATAGGATTATATTAATGGTATTCCTTCTGTGGTTTATAGCTTCTTTAGGGATGTTATTACTTGCGTCAAAAAAGTTAAATCTTGAAAAATGATAAGGCACATTATATATTTCGAATGGAAGAATATAAAAAGCAACAAAGCTATTATATGGATTGCTTCTATTTTCTTTTTACTAATGCTTTTTAGCACGTACGATGGATACCAAAATATTAAATGCCAGAAAGAGAATATTACAAAATTCAGGAAAGGGGAAAAGGAAAAATTCGAAAACCTCCTTGCAGATATTGATAAGGTTGAATCAGGGGTAAAAAAAGTGAATGTTTATAATAACCCTAAGACCCCTTATCTGGTAGGTGGCAAATTAGCAAATCATAAGCTAATAAAAGAGCCAGATGGATTATCACTTATTTCTGTCGGGCAAAGCGATTTTTTCCCTTATAATTATAATATTTCATTAAGGAATAAATATCTATATTCTTTTTTAATGGGTGATGATAAAATGGAAAACCCGGTTAATCAACTCTACGGCCATTTTGACCCGGCTTTTGTATTGATATGGCTATTGCCTTTGTTTGTTATAGCTTTTAGTTATAATATTTTATCATCAGAAAGGGAGCAAGGGACATTAAAGTTATTAAAAGCACAACCAGTTTCAATAACAAAAGTATTAATAGTAAAAGCCCTGTTGCGGTTTGTCATTATTATAGGCTTAATGGCTGTAAGCGTTGGTGTACCTCTTTCATTATTTGGGGTAAGTATTATTGATAATATAACTGCATTAGTTAATCTTTTTTCCATAATTTGTGCGTATGTATTGTTTTGGTTCCTGGTATCTGTATTGATAAACCTTTTTAACAAAAGTTCAAGTATCAATGCAGGTATCCTGTTTACAATCTGGCTGATATTAATCCTTATTACCCCCACATTATTGAATATTGTAGCTAATTACAAATACCCCGTCCCATCCCGAATAGAGCTTGTAAACATAATACGAGAGGCAACCTATGAGATTGACAATAATACTAATAAAATATTAGGGGAATACTTTTTTGACCACCCGGAGCTTGTTTCAATGAAGTCTGAAAAAAGTATGGCTGATTGGGTTTACAAAAACACATTAAAGAATATGATAGCAAAAACAGCATCCGACTCTATTGTCAAACAGTATAAAAATCAATACAATAAACAAATAGGATACATTAACCATTGGAAATACTTTTCTCCTGCAATTATCTTACAACAAGCATTAGACAAATTATCAGGGAATAGCACAAAAGATTTCTTAAAATTCCAAACTAAAGCCGATGAGTATAATGATAAATGGAGGATGTACTTTTTCGATAAAATATTCAAAGACGAATTATTATCAAAAAATGACATTCTAGATTTACCAAAATACAGTTACCGGCCTAAAACAGATGCCAATATTATCTCATATATATTATATATTTTAGCTTACTGTGGCATGGCGGGAGGATTAATATTTCTCCGCAATTTGCAATAACTTTATCAAATTCATTACAAATACTATTTTTGAGTAAAATTCTGGAGAATGAGCCTAAATTGTGTTTTTATAGGAGCCGGTAACTTAGCGACCCATCTTGCTGTTGCGCTCAAAGAGGAAGGGTTCGGCACTGTACAGGTATACAGCCGGACTGAGGAATCGGCAAAAAAACTTGCAGATAAAATAAATGCTTCTTTTACAACCAGCCCTGAAAAGGTCTCAGGCGATGCAAGCGTGTATTTTGTTGCCCTGAAAGATGATGCTTTCCAATCTGTATTGCCCCGGATTAGTTTCAACAACAAATTGGTAGTGCATTGTGCCGGAAGTTTACCATTGTCGGCCTTAGATAGTTATTCAGTAAATACCGGGGTTTTATACCCATTACAAACATTTTCGGAAAACAGGGCAATCGACTTCAAACAAATACCGGTTTTTATTGAAGCCAATTCTGACAAAAATCGTTCTGTTTTGCTGGGAATTGCCGAAAAAATTTCGGATAGAGTTACGCCTGTCGATTCTGCCCGGCGCATGGCTTTGCATATTGCAGCAGTATTTGCATGTAATTTTGCCAACCATTGTTATACCCTGGCCGGTGAAGTCTTAAAAGAGAACGGGTTGCAATTTGAGCTTATCCGCCCACTGATTCAGGAAACAGCAATGAAAATCACTGAATTAAGCCCATTTGAAGCTCAAACAGGGCCTGCTGTGCGTTATGACTATCAAACAATTGAAAAGCACCTCCGGTTCCTTTCTCGAAATAAGGAATTGTCAGAGTTGTATAAAACAATTTCAAAGAGTATTTTTAGCCTTCACCAAAAATAACATTAATGGCATTCTTTAAAGAGGAGTTAAAACACATAAAAGCATTCGTTTTCGATGTTGACGGAGTGCTTTCATCTGACACAACGCCGTTGAATGAAGATGGCGACCCGGTACGTACTGCCAATGTTAAAGATGGCTTTGCTATCAGGCACGCCTTGATAAGCGGATTCCATGTAGCAATTATAACCGGGGGGTATGTTGAAAGAGTGAGATTGAGGTATCAAAAACTAGGGGTTAAATATTTCTACGATAATGTAAATGATAAAACCGAGAGCCTTGCCGATTTCATTCAGAAAACAGCAGTCGAAGCTAAAGATATTTTATACATGGGTGATGACCTGGCCGACTTTTTGGTGATGAAACAGGTTGGCATACCAACTTGCCCGGTTGATGCAGTATCTGAAATAAAAGCTATCTCAAAATATATTTCGGATAAAGAAGGAGGAAAAGGTTGTGTGCGCGATGTGATAGAGCAAACAGTCAGAGCACAACGGAAATGGAATGATTCGGAGGTATATTACAGGCGCTCGTTTTAATGGACCGGCAGAAGAATTATAGCATAATACTGGCCTCAAAATCTCCCAGGAGGCAGAAACTTTTAAAAGATATAGGGTTTGATTTCGTTATAAAAACATTTGACGTTGATGAGCAGTTCCCCAATTCCTTAACAACGACTGAAATCCCTGTTTGGTTGGCCGAAAAAAAAGCCCTCCCTTTTGAAGGGATACTTAAAGAAAATGAGCTGGTTATTGCAGCCGATACAATTGTCCATCTGGATGGGGAAGTGTTAGGGAAACCTGAAAACGAAGAACATGCTTTTCAAATCCTGAAAAAGTTAAGTAACCGGAAACATCAGGTGATAACCGGAGTGTGCCTGAAGAGGAAGATGGCGCAAAAATCTTTTTTCTCAGTCACAGATGTTGTTTTTAAAGAATTAACCGAAGAGGAGATCAACTATTACATAAAAAAATTCCACCCTTTTGATAAAGCAGGTGCTTATGGTATTCAGGAATGGATTGGTTTTATCGGTATCCAGCGTATCAATGGGTGCTTTTTTAATGTAATGGGCCTGCCAATTCAAAAATTATACGAAGAGATTCAAAAGTTCTAATTCACCGGTTTTAAGGTTACATTAATCCCTGTGTTGTATAACAATAAAGCATAAAACCCATCTTGTTAAACACATTTCACATTTATTTCGTAAATTGGTAATAGCGAATCAAATTTCTTTGGGATGAAGCATATTTTCAAATTATTTGTATTTGTTTTCCTGCCTCTTCTTATGGGAGGTGGATGTGTGAAAAATGAACCGGTAAAGGTCGGTTTTTTGATGCACAGCCTGGATAAGGAAAGATGGGAAAACGACAGGGATTTTTTCATCCAGAAAGTCCGGGAATTGGGAGGCTCTGTTCTTGTTAAGGTTGCAAATAACAATGCTAATATTCAATATAAGCAGGCAAAAGAATTGCTCCGCCAGGGGGTAAAAGTTTTGGTGGTTATTCCTGTTGACCAGTTTGCAGCGGCAAAAATAGTTAAAGAAGCACACGCAAAAAATGTAAAGGTTATTTCGTATGACCGGCTAATCCTGAATTGCCCACTCGATTATTATGTGTCGACCGATAATGTTAAGATTGGGGAACTGCAGGCAGGGTATTTAACAAAGATTAAGCCCAAAGGGAATTATGCCTTGATCGGAGGTTCAATAAATGACCATAACAGTCAATTCCTTTACATTGGGCAAATGAACATTTTACAACCGTTGGTGGAAAAAGGCAATATCAAAATTGTGTATAACGAGTTGACCAATGCATGGGAAGAAAGTGAGGGTTACGAACATGCACAAAAGTTATTGGATGAAACAAACAACCAGGTTGATGCCATAATTGCAGGGAATGATGCACTGGCACTTGGTGCATTAAAAGCCTTGCAGGAAAAAGGCCTTGCGGGTAAAGTTTTAATTGCCGGCATGGATGCCGACCTACAGAATTTAAGGGAGATAGTAAAAGGCAATATTACCTGCACCGTTTATAAGCCCATCGAAAACCTGGCCTCGACAGCAGCCCAAATGGCTATGATATTGGGCGAAGAGGGCGAATGCGAAAAAATGTTTCAGACTGTAAGTAATGGTGAAGTATTGGTGCCGTCTGTTTTGCAAGGTGCGAAGATTGTTAACAAAGAAAATTTGAAATTAACCGTAATATCAGAAGGGTATCAGAAAGAGGAGGGAATTTTCAGATAATGAGGGAATAAATAAGTATTCTGCACCCCCGGAGCCCTGCTTCGGGGATTTTTTTTGCTCCCTGCCCCCGGGGATAAAGAAAATTTAATGCCTGGTAAATGGGGAATAGGTTGCCCTATAGGTATACCCTAACCTTTTACTACTTCCTGATTCTACATTCCTTATTGGATATTTCTTTTTATTTATTAAAGAAATCCCAAAGGGATGGGATGTAATAGCCCAAGGTGCAGTGTAACGTAACCCTGTGGTATTGAGTTGATATTTGTGCAAAAGCCCTGTAAGGGCGGTACGGCCTGACGGCAGGCAGATTGCTAACCCTGGATAGCATCAATTTTAATCCACGTAAAACGGAGGTAAAAAAACTCTGCACCCGGTAGGAGAACATAACTTAAACTAATAAATAATGCTATTTTATTCTCACGCAGATTCCGCATACTTGTAGCTTGCAGCTCTTACGGCTAATTTTCTTTATACGCTTCAATTATTACCACTCTCGAAAATCCACTTTAATTTTAAACAACTTCATTATATTTGACGAATGGTAAAATAATTCAACAATGAAAAAGTTTTTAACTGTTATTATCCTTTGTTCCTTGTTTGTCGGATTCCTGCGGGCAAAAGAAGGCATGTGGATACCCCTCCTCCTCAGTAAATATAATATTGAGGAAATGCAACAAATGGGGTTCAGGCTCACAGCAAAAGATATTTATGACATCAATAATTCAAGCATGAAAGATGCCATTGTTTTTTTTGGGAGGGGGTGTACCGGCGAATTGGTTTCAGGCAAAGGGTTAATCCTAACCAATCATCATTGCGGGTATCGGTCAATTCAATCGCACAGCACTTTAGAGGACAATTACCTGGCCGATGGGTTCTGGGCTATGTCAAAAGACGAGGAGCTGCCCAATGAAGGTTTGTCTGTAAAGCTTCTTGAATCGATGGAGGATGTAACAGAAAAAGTACTGATGAATACCGATTCAATTAGTGACATGGGTTTATGGCAAAAACGTGTTGATGAGAATATTCAAAAAATTGAGGACGGGGCCTCAAATAGTGGCGAGTTTGAAGCAATGGTGAAGCCGTTATTTTATGGCAACCAGTATTTCCTTTATACGTTTAAAGTTTATAAAGATGTTAGGCTGGTGGGGGCTCCCCCATCATCAATTGGTAAATTTGGGGGAGATACCGATAACTGGATGTGGCCACGCCACACGGGCGATTTTTCTATTTTCAGGGTTTATGCCGATACCAACAACCAACCCACTGAATATTCTGAAAAAAATGTACCGTATAAACCAAAACATTTTTTGCCCATCTCGTTGAAAGGGGTAAGCCACGGCGACTTTACCCTGGTTTATGGTTTCCCCGGAAGGACAAAGGAGTATTTATTTTCTGATGCCCTGGATTTGATAATGAACCAACGCGACCCCGCCCGTATACGAATAAGAGATAAGAAGAAGGCCGTTTTAGCCAAATATATGGATGCTGACCCAGAGGTGAGAATCCGGTATTCGGCAAAGTATTCGGGCGTGACAAATGCATGGAAAAAATGGAAAGGCGAAATTCAAGGGTTAAAGAGGCTGGGTGCTTTGGATAAGAAAATTGCTTTTGAAGAGGAGTTTAAAAACTGGGCAATCAAAAATAGAAGATGGGATGGCGAGTTCCTTCCGGTATTTGAAAGCCTTAGGGGCTTCTATTCTCAATACGGCAAATACATAAAAGCATCCGACTATTATTCAGAAATTATTTGGAAAGGGGTAGGGGTATTTCCCCTTGCATCAAAAGTCGATAAGTTCATCAAAAAAGTTGAACAGAATATGCCCGGAGACTGTAACGATGAGAGAGCCTCCCTTTTAGAGGAAATGGAAATTTTTTATAAAGATTTCGACCTGGCTACCGATAAAGAGTTGTTTGAAGAGTTATTCCCTATGTTGATGAACGAGGTAGGTGCAGAGTTTATCCCCGATGATGTAAAGAGGTTGTTTGAAAAACAGGGGGTACAAAAGCTAAAAAACAAAATTTATGGGAAATCGGTTTTGGCAAGCCCGGATATATTGAGGGGATTGATTAGCCAGGGAAAAGAAAAACAATTGAGGAAACTTAAAAACGACCCGGTTATGAAGATGTACCGGTCTTTACGCAGTCATTTCGATACTGAGGTAGTACCTTATATTGACGTAATTGAGAATAGTATCTCAACATTGATGAAGCAATACCTTGCCGGAATTATGGAAATGAAAAAAGGGCAGCCTCTTTACCCCGATGCAAATGGCACTTTACGCGTTTCGTATGGAAAGGTAGAAGGCTATGAGCCACGTGACGGAGTTTATTATAAGTATTCGACATCGCTTAAAGGAGTTATGGAGAAGGATGGAAAGAATGGCGATTTTTTTGATGTGCCGGAAAAATTAAAAAAGTTATACGAAAGTAAAGATTTTGGCAATTATGCTGCGAACGATACATTATCAGTTTGTTTTATTGCTTCGAATCATACTTCAGGGGGCAACTCCGGTAGTCCGGTAATCAATGCCTATGGGCAATTAATCGGGATTAATTTCGACCGCTGCTGGGAAGGCACAATGAGCGATATTATGTTCGACCCTGAGCGTTGCCGGAATATTGCACTCGACATCCGTTATGCCCTGTTCATTGTCGATAAGTTTGCCGGGGCAGGTTACCTGCTGGATGAGATGGAGATTGTGGATTAACCTTGTGGCGGCTCCTAAAAACCGGGTATTATACATGAAAGTGGGCAATAAATGCAGCAAGGCGTAAATACCCCGCAGGCATAGAGTTGCTATACCGGGGAAATGTTACACACATTACTTATTTTACATAATAAACAATCGACAATTGCTGGGATTGGTCCAGGTCGTCCCCTTCAATTAAGTGGAACGAGAGGTTAAACCGGCCTTTTATATTTTTGTGGTTGATAAAATACCAGATCACATCGGTACGCATATAACTTTTTACCCTGTAGAAAGGGTCGCCAAAATAAAAACGTTGCCCATCGCCGGAGTGGAAGACAGATTTTACTGCGTAGTTTTTATATTTCATGTAAATTTCAGACAACATGCTTTTTGCTAAAATGAACCCATTGGTTACCGAACGTTCACGGTAGACAGATGCAAGTATCCCGGTTTTTATATAACCGGTAAATCCGGCCTGTTTGTTTAACCTGTATCCTCCCTGGACAGCATAGCCCAGGTAATCTTTAATATGGTCGCCGGGAACATCAATTGCCGCCCCGGCATGGTGGTACAGGAGCAGGTAGTTCTCGATGAATAAATTTTTGTATTTTATTTCTCCTGAACTACCGGCCATGAAGGTTTCGCGTTTGGTGTCGGTCTGGCGGCTTGTCCAGTCAACAAAGGCTGTTTGCTTACCCCAGCCCCATCGTACTTCGCCTAACATCCCTTCTATATTTGGGCGGTAATACAACAATGTGTCGGTAAGCATGGCAAGTGGGAAATCAATCAACCCTTTCCGTGGGAAAGAACCGAAATAGAAATCTTTTTTTATGTCGGTGTAGTGGTAATACAGGATTAGTTTTGGTTGCTGAAAATCGATTGTGCTGCCAAATTCGTAAAGGTGGCTTAACCCTGCCCGTATTTGATGCCCGTCAACTGATGTGCCGAGTTCAAAAGCCCCACGGCTCCCCAAAATGGTTTGTGACATCGATTTCCCGCTAAAGTATTCGCGGTTGTCGCCAATCCCTTCAAATAACACCTGGTATTCAAATTTTTGTGCATTCGCAATGAATGAGTAAGTCAATAATAAAAAAAATACTAGGTTTTTCATATTCCTGGATTTAGGCTTCGAAAATAGTAAATAATTTTCAGAGTGGAGCAGCTTATGCACACGACAACAGCGGCAAACAGATTGCTAAAATGCCTGCACTAGCGTCTGCCTCTTATGTAATTTCTTTTTTTTATATTATTCTGTTAGTATCTGGATATCCCTAATACTGAGGGACTATAAAGTCAGTGTTTGGTTCAGAATGTTCGGCTTTAAGACGAGAGTAACGTAGAAGGCGGACTTTATGGGCAAACACTTAGTCTAGTCACACAAAATATACATATCCCTCCGGGGATTGATAACCAGTACAGGGAAGTTCCCCGCTTTTTTGATTATTTTGTATTCCGGCAAACCAATCAACAGGTCGATAGGGGTAATTACCGAACTGCCAAGAATGATCATAAGGTCCGATTTCGATGACCTGGCAAATTCCAATGCCTCAGACTGGATTCTCAAACTGCTGCTTTTCCCTTTATAGATTTTATGGGCAATATTAAATTTAACCAGCAATTTTTTCATCAATACAATATTTTTAGTGGCCATGCGGATATTAGCCTTGTTTTTATCATTGGCGGCAATCGCTATTATTTCGGAATTATTGAAGCGTCCGAAATAGCTGCACCATAAAGCAATATCACTATTCTCTTTTCGGAGGTCTATGGGGGCTACGATCCTCGTATAATTTGTGATTTTTGTATTGTCGGTATTAATAAAAAGGAAAGGTAACGGGCTTTCCCGGACACTCTTAGCATGTTTTTTGAATGAATGTGCCCGTGCTAAAATCAAAATAGCATCGTAGTCGTCTGTCAATATATCCAGTAAATAGGTTAAATCCCCTTCCGTGATTAGTGAAGAAACAGGCAGTGTTGGGAAAGTATTCTTAACCACTCTTTTATAATCATTTAATATCCTTTTTATATTCCCGTATTCTGATTTGCCTTTTTTTTTGTAATTGTGGAACAGGCACAATTCTTTCTTAAAAATTGATGCTATTTTAATTCCATGGAGAATAAGGTTATTGTCCGAATCATTTAATTCAGTTAAGACAATAATTTTCTGTTCTTTTGTATCGCGCATAAAATAACAGAGGTTTTCCTCAAAACTAATTAATAAAACCTTTTTGCCTTGTGTATATTACAAAAATCATCGTACATTCTTTTGAAATTACCTAATTTTAAAGGCCGGAATAAAAAAAAATGCTGAATTGAAATGATCCATAATAGTTTAATAAAACCGAAAAGTATTGTTGTTATCGGGGCTTCCAATAATATTACTAAGCCAGGGGGGAAATTATTGAAGAATTTGATTGACAACAAGTTTAAAGGCCGGTTGTTTGCTGTGAACCGCAATGAAGAGGCGGTGCAGGGGGTCACATCGTTTAAGTCGGCCGAAGATTTACCTGATGTTGAAATGGCAGTCATTGCAATACCTGCAAAATATTGCCTGGAAGTGGTTGATATCCTGGCTAATAAGAAAAACACAAAGGGGTTTATTATTATTTCCGCAGGGTTTAGCGAATCGGGAGAGGAGGGGAGGGAACTGGAAGAAGAGATTGTTAAAACCGTAAAATCTGCCAAAGGGAACCTGGTTGGGCCGAATTGTATCGGGGTAATAACCCCTTTTCATACCAGTGTGTTCACTACGCCTATACCCACTTTATC
>UOEP01000228.1_pt1 | contig 16779 bp, 12 predicted proteins | sample 1989931 | NCBI WGS metagenome assembly UOEP01 (sample SAMEA4712198, study PRJEB27164) | hydrothermal vent metagenome | biome: marine basaltic hydrothermal vent biome; feature: marine hydrothermal vent; material: mineral | place: Pacific Ocean | collected 2011-06-14/2011-07-23 | depth 1691 m
TATTACAATAAGAAGTATATGGAACATAATTACAAATTAATGTGCTACCAACAATTTTTCTTATCAGAATTTTTTCGTTTACAAAATTTTCTTTTTCTCTTGGAGCAGCAAGCCAATTGCCATAGTTTAACCAACTATTTTGATTCCAACTTAATTGATAACGGTCAACATGTTTCCCTTCAAAAAATGGTAACCAATTACTATTAACTTGATATTCTTTTGTAAATGGTTTCTCATCTCTTATTTGGGGCGTTTGAGGTGGATTACCTTTGCCAACTTCGTAACATTTAATTCCTGAAAACATTTCTGCAAAAGTTTTAAGTTTGTAAAAGCCTTGGTCAATTTTCTGTATTAGTATTATTTCTTCATTATTACTTTGAATAAGAAATGATTTTTCAGAATTCCATAACTGGGTAGAAACAGTAAATTCTTTGTTAAATTCATTAAAATCAATAGAGTTTGATTTTTTATTTATTAGCTTAATATTAACGTCATTATAATAAAATGTATCGGTGTAGTTTTTCTTTTGAATGATTAAGTTTGTTGTATCAACCGTTGCCGATTCAAATACTTTTGCTGGTAGTAATACAATTTCCTCGATAATTGAATTTTTTAACAAATATTCTCTTATAGGAAAGGAAAACTCAAGGTTTAAATAAGTATCAGGAATAATAAAACCTAATCTGCCATTATATCTCAATAATTCGCATGATTTCTCAACGAATAAAATATAGCTTTCGCCTGAAAGAGAAAATGTTTTGTAATATGATTTTAAAAAAGATACAGAATCCTTTAAGTCTGCCCCATACGGCGGGTTCCCAATCACCACATCGAAACCGCCTTTGTATTCGGTACGGAATGCATGTTCTTTTGTACACAGAAATTCCTTTTTTATCTCTTCTATTCTTTCGCTTTTTGGCAATTCGTGTTTTATACGGTTATTTCTAATATATGTTATCGCGTTATTCAGGTAGTCTTCGTTACGTATTTTGCTTTTCCCGAACTTCTGCGTCCAGAGGGGTACGGATTTTTCGCCATCGAGGCGGACAAGGGGGTTAATCCCCTTGTTGCTGTTATACAGCCTCGCCGATTTTCCCTTTATTTTCCCTGCAATTTTCGTAAGCTCTTCTTCTTCGCACACCAGCAGCAGGTGCATATGGTCGCCACAGATATTATACTCTATTACATTCAGTTTATCTTCTTTTACTATTCCTGCAATAATTTCGGTTATCACTATTTCATCATTTTCTGATAGCCAGTTTGCATTGTCTGTTGTAATATGATAATCGAACATCCGCTGCGAGTATCTCGAATTATGAATTGCCGTTGTAATATGCCACGCTTTTTTCTCTTTTTTACTGAATACATTAGGAAACTCTTTATTCCAGTTAAAAGCTTTATCTCCTGCAATTCCGGGGTCATCAATTAGCGAGTTTCCACATTTTATATTGTTACTAAGTGTGTTTAGTTTTCGCCCTTTTTGTGCGGTGCGCAACCAAAGCGAGAGTTTGGCAATTTCAACCGATTCTTCGTTTAGGTCAACGCCAAAAATATTTTTTTCGAGAATATCGGTTGTTATGTCGGAGAAAATGATTGCCCCGCCAAAAAGCTGTGCACGCAGTTCGTCAATTTTCCGGTGTTCGTTTATTAGAAACTCCAACGCCTGATTTAAAAATGCACCCGAGCCACAAGCAGGGTCGAGAATGGTTAGCGATAAAAGCCAATTGCGGTATTCATCCAGTTTTTTATCAAGTGTCCTGACAATCTCTTTTTTGCGGTTCTTCCTCCCCTTTGCATATTCTTCGTCGATAATTTGCAGTTCATTCCGTTTTTCGTTGCACAATTTTCCAACCGTATTTTCAACAATGTATTTGGTAATATATTTCGGTGTGTAAAAAATGCCGTCCTTTTTGCGTTTTGAAATTACCCGGGTATCTGTCAAGGGGATTAATCCACTTGTTGCGGCTATTGCCGCAATTTCGCCCAACGAATGCTCGAAAATATGTCCAAGAATATTTACATCAACATCGGTTTCAAAATCGTAATTGCTTAATTTCACTGTATGTTCATGCAAAATATCATCGTCAATTAAAATGTTGTCCAATATTTCATCAGGTTTAAAAAGTCCGCCATTGTATGCGTAAATATCATATTTCTTCCCCTTGAAACCAGTATTCATATAACCGAAATACTTTTTGAAACGTGCATACAAAGGAATGTATTCGTCCAATTCGTCTTTTAATGTTTTCCATTGTTTTATAATTTCGCTGATTGAATTCGGTGGAAGTAACAATCTATCTTCAGCAAAAAAGATAAACAGGAAACGGTCGAGCAATTTTTGTGTTTTTTTGAAAAGAAGAAGTTTATCGGTTTCAGGATTGTTTTTTATAAGGTTGTTGTAAATCGCTTCACGGAATTTGGAATAATCGGCATACAATTTTTTAGTGATATTTTCTTCTTGCAGTACCGACGAATCCTTAATTTTAAAAGGTAAATCAGCCAGTAAATTGTCTTTTGACAGACAAAGCCAAAGCAATGAAAATTGTTCTTTTGAAAGATTGAACAAATCAAAATCAACATGGTCAACCGCATTTTGAATGTAAAACCGAAGTTTTTCGAAATTCGAGGTAATTACATAAATACATTTCGGATGGTGGTTTTTGTATCCGAATGCCTGTGTTTCAATTTTATCTAAATCAGTTGTATTTGTACCCTTTAATTCAATAACTGCGGTCGCATTATCTCCTTTTAAAATTGCACCGTCAGCTTTTTTACTGTTCGAGATATTTTTTAATTCGGTAGTCAGGTTAAAATTAGGTTCAGGATTTAATGTGTACCCTAAAATATTTACAAATAATTCCCGTAAAAATCCTTCTTGAAATTGTTCTTCTTTTGAGTTTCTTATGTTTTCCTGCCTCTCAGGATTACCAAAATAGTTTTGAAAATCAGCATATTTTTTATCGACAAATGATGAGTCAAGTTCATTTAAGTACTTCTTTTCTACCGATTTCTGAAACATGCTCATATTTTGATTTTTCTCTGTCTAGTAATAAAACCACTAAAATACTACTTTCATTTTAGTTCTAAACATTCAATTTGCAATAAAGTGTGCGATGGCAAAAAAGCATGTGTTTGATAGCGAAGAGACGGTTGAAGGGATGGGCTGGAAAACTCTTGCTTTATGCGTTGGCTTTTTAACTTTTTTCATTTTTGATTGCAGTAAATTATTTCTATTTCATTTTTTCAGCTTGCATATAACGAATAGCTGTATAAATATTACTTATATTTCGTCTTTAGAAAACTACATATATTCCTTAAAATTAATAGTAAATAAGTAGTTATTGTTTTTCCATTAACCATCCTCTGTAAATAAACCGTCTAATGGATTCTTGAACTTTTCAAAATTTACATTCGTTACATCTGTGTAAATTTCGGTGGTTTTAGAACTTCCGTGCCCTAACAACTCTTGTATATACCTTAAATCTGTACCTTGTCCTAAATGGTGGGTGGCAAAGCTATGACGTAAAATATGGGGGTAAACCCGCTTTTTAATTCCGGCTATCCTTGCACTGTTATTTAAAGGTTGCTGTACTGTTTGTTTTTTTAATGCAGAATAGTCAATATATGCAACCCACTTAATAGCATTGAAAAAAGAATTAAAGTTAAAAGGGAATAGGATTTTCACAATACGGTGGTTTTTGTGGATTACATCTGAAAGTATTATTTGGGGCATCTGTGCCAAGGTGTTGATTTTTAGTTACCTGCTAAGTTATGGATGTTTTTGTTATGAAGCTGCCTAAATTTTATTTTTTAGAATTATTATAATGTTTTTTTTGTTTAGACAGCTTTCTACTTGTATAAATAATATTTCTTTATCTCTCGTTTAAATTTCTTAGCCGGTTCCTCCCATGCTTCCCTGATGTCTTCATAGCGGTAGTTTTCCATAAATTTTTCCCTTATCCTGCTGCTGCCGACCACTTTGTCGAACATATCGAACCTGTTGGGGTTATTTTCGAATATACTGCTGCCGGGAACTAATTCGTGAGCTGCCTGCACGAGCCTAAACTGTATTTCGGTAAGGTTGACTTTTGCATAATCAGTAATATATATTTGAACCCCTGCATGTTCTTTCCCTTTGTTTTTCATGTAATACGGCTTAAAACTGATTGGGCGGAAAATCACACCTCCCAGGTTAAACCGGTTCATCCGTTGGGCGAGCTTATCGCCATCGAGCCAGGTAGTTGCGAACACTTCAAAAGGCAATGTGTAACCAATCCCGATACTGTTTGCATCCAGTTCGCCAATAATCCCGGTAACTGAATAGAAAAAAGCCGAGTTGCCTCTTGGTATATGCGGAGAGGTTGGCACCCAGGGGAGTTGTGTGTCGGCAAAGGCCATATTACGCAGCCAGTTTTCCATTTCTACTACCTTGAGGTTGCATTTCCCACCCCCTTTAAGAAGCCCCTCTTCATTTAAATAGTTAGCTAATTCCCCGGGTGTGAGCCCATAAATATAAGGGATAGGGTATTGGCTGACGAATGAAAAATAACCATCTTCGACCAAACCACCTTCAACCCTGTTGCCACCCAGCGGGTCAGGGCGGTCCAAAACCACAAATTCAATATTGTCCTCAGCGGCAGCTTCCATGGCAAGCCCCATTGTGCTTATGTAGGTATACGACCTTGCCCCAATATCCTGGATGTCGTAAACCAATACGTCAATCCCGCTAAGCATGTCTTTGGAAGGTTTACGTGTTTTCCCGTAAAGTGAAAAAACCGGGATACCGGTTTTGGGGTCAACCGACCCTCCTACCTTGTCACCTGCCGAGAAATTACCCCGTACGCCGTGTTCCGGCCCATACAATGCTACCAGGTTTACCTCTCCGGCTTCGTGCAAAATATCAATGGTCGATTTCAATTGCGGATCTACGCCCGTAGGATTGGTTATCAGTCCAACCCTTTTACCTTTTAGGATATCGAAATTATTTTCCCTTAATACTTCGATCCCTGTTTTAGTTTGCATATATGCACTATTCGAAATTATAAGGGCTGCCAGCATGGAGAATATTTTTAGCCTCATAAAAAATATATTAAAGGATGTTGATTTAAACTGTTTTTTGATAAATTTGTAATACAAATATCAATGAATAAATCAGGATTACCAAAGAATTGTATTATTTAACCATAAAAGGATGGATGATGTTTTTAGGAAAATAGGGAGTCAACTAACGTTAAGCCAAAAGATTGAGCGTAGGCTGGAAGAAGCCATCAGGGAAAAGAAATTACCGATTGGCTCAAAATTACCTACCGAAAGGGAGTTGTGCGCATCGTTTGGAGTGAGCCGGACTGCTCTGCGCGAAGCACTAAGGCGGCTTAGTGCCAGGGGGTTGGTGAAAATTACTAAAGGGAGCGGGATGTATGTAACCGGGCTGAAAATTGATGATGCCATTAGGAATTTGAACCTATACTACGACATGCAGTTTGACCAAAACCTGATTGCACAAATAATCCAGGTAAGGAGGCTGTTCGAACCTAATATAGCCGGGCTTGCTGCCATTCAACGAAACCGGAACGACTTGTCCGATTTACAGGACAATATTGAAAAATTTAAATTGTGCGACCCGGATAATATACAGTTGGAAGCCGACCTGGACAACAAATTCCATTTAACTATTGCCAAAGCAGCACGAAACCCCATTGTACAAATCTCAATGGAGCCGATTTATTCATTATTGCCCCGGATGCGTAGCCTGGTATACGCAAATGTTGAAGGAGAAAAAAGCCATACGCTTGAATACCATATTAAAATATTCAATGCAATTAATGAACAGGACGAAACTGCTGCTACGGAATTTATGGCTGAGCATTTAAAACGTACAACCGATATTTACAAAAAGTACCTGCATGGGGCATTTATTTAATCGCAGCTTTATAATGCCTTAATATGTAATACAAAATACTAACGTGATAACACGATGCGGAAATTGATATTCCTTTTAAGCCTGTTTATTGTTTTCAATTCTTGCAGCCGGCAAAACAAGGATGGAAAAGAACTTTCCAGATTGATTGATTCCATTGGAGGGGAATTTGCACCTGACCGGCGGCTGGCTATTTGGGACATCCGTGTTGAAAGAGATGGGAATAACCTGATAGTTGCCGGGTCCACTAACCTGGCAGATGGCTATGAGGAATTGAAGGTAAAGTTGCCGGATAAATTCAGGAATATTGAGAATAAGGTTAAACTTTTGCCATCGGCAATACTTGGCGATAAAACGTGGGGGGTAACCACCCTTTCGGCAGGGAATATCCGAAGGGAGCCAAAACATTCTTCGGAACTGGTTTCGCAGGCATTATTAGGGACACCTGTAAAGGTATTCGACAAACAGGACGGCTGGTACCGGGTACAAACCCCCGACAGGTATATCGGTTGGATTGACCCTGCGGGAGTTGCCCTGTTTTCTGAAACAGGGTTGAAGGCATGGAAGCTTTATAAAAAGGTACTTTACAATAACCAGTCGGGGTATGCATATAAAAATGCAGATGCCAAAAGCCAGGTGTGTTCCGACCTTGTCCTGGCTGACCTCCTGGCTATCAGCGACTCAACAGGAGATTTTTACCAAACGGTTTTCCCTGATGGGCGGGAAGCTTTCGTTAAAAAAAGTGAATGTATAGGTATTGGGGGTTGGGCAAAGCCCGAAGGGGTTGATACTAAAGAAGTTGTCTGGTCGGCAAAGCAGTTTCTAGGCATACCGTATTTATGGGGCGGGGTATCTTCAAAAATGGCCGATTGCAGTGGTTTAACCAAAACTTCATATTATAAACATGGGGTAATCCTGCAGCGCGATGCTTCGCAACAAGCCCTGTATGGCGGGTTGGTTGACACAAAAAACGGCTATCGGCATTTGCAGGCAGGCGATTTGCTGTTTTTTGGCAGGACTGCAACTGATTCGTTGCCCGGACAGGTAACCCATGTAGGTATTTACATCGGGGATTCAGAATTTATACATTCATCAGGAAAGGTGCGGATTAACAGCTTTGACCCTTCCCGGGAGGATTTCGTCAAATACTATGTTGACGCATTGGTACTTGCCCGCAGGGTAAAAGGGCATATTGGGGAACCCGGTATTGAATGGGTTGTTGAGAATGAATTTTATGAAAAAATATTGCCTTAACGATGAACCTTTCCTTTAAACCTTATGAGCTCCGGCTAAAACATACATTTAACCTGGCAAACAGCTCCCGGGCCACTACGCCTGTTATGTTGGTTGAGCTTACGCATGACGGGGTAACAGGCTATGGCGAGGCATCAATGCCTCCGTACCTTGGCGAGACACAAAAAACAGCCGCTGAATTCCTTGGGAGGCTAAGGCTGCCGCAGTTTAATGACCCTTTCAGGATGGAAGAGATACTGGGGTATATCGACTCGGTTGCACCGGGCAATGGGGCGGCTAAAGCCAGTGTTGATATTGCACTGCATGATTTGGTTGGTAAGATTGTCGGGCAACCCTGGTATAAGCTATGGGGGCTTTCACCTGAGAATACGCCAAATACATCATTTACAATAGGTATTGATTCGCCGGAGGTTGTACGGCAAAAAGTGGAAGAAGCCGGTGCAATGAAAATCATAAAGGTAAAGCTGGGGAAAGGCAACGATAAAGAAATGATAGAAACAATTCGTTCGGCTACCGATGTGCCGCTTTGCGTGGACGTAAACCAGGGATGGGAGGGCCGCCAGGAGGCACTGTCGCTGATTTACTGGCTAAAAGAAAAAGGGGTGGTGTTTATTGAGCAGCCCATGCCCAAAGAAAATATTGAAGATATTGCATGGCTTACCGGGAACAGCCCGTTGCCAATTATTGCTGATGAAGCATTACAGCGGCTGGATGATGTGCCCAAATTAAAAGGTGTGTATTCAGGTATTAATATCAAATTGATGAAAAGTACCGGGATGCACGAGGCCCGGAAAATGATTACCGTTGCCAAAGCTTTGGGGATGAAGGTTATGATTGGCTGCATGACCGAAACATCTTGTGCCGTATCGGCAGCAGCACAGCTTTCGCCGTTAGCCGACTGGGCCGACCTTGATGGCAACCTGTTAATCAGCAATGACCTGTTTGACGGGATGAAGGTGGTTGATGGGAAGGTTATGCTGAATGAATTACCGGGGATAGGTATCCGGGAAATTTAGACAGCTTCTTAGTTAGTGGGGGCTTCACTTTTGATATAAACTTTGGCATTCCCTGCAGCCGGCCGGCTTATTGGATATTCCTTATTGGGTACTTTAGATTTTCTTTGAGGAATAAAAAGGGAAAATCTAAAATAAGGGATGTAAAATTAAGGAAGTACGAAGACTTGGGTACTTTATGGACAAACACCAATTACCTTCCCAAAATAAAAATAGCAGGGCGTTTATTTAAATCGGGTTTATTCTTTTTCCACCCGGCTATACTTTTTGTTGCAATAAATTCTGTTTCTGAAGTCAGGTCGCAGGCAATGCAAAGCAACGTTGAATTATTACAATATTTTAGCAGGTCGTTCAACAGTTGGTTGTTGCGGTATGGTGTTTCAATAAATAGCTGCGACTGGTTTTCAAATAGTACAAGTTTTTCCAGTTGTTTTATCCTCTTGGCCCTTTGGTTGGGCTTTACCGGGATATACCCTGTAAAAGCGAAGTTTTGCCCGTTCATCCCTGATGCCATCATTGCCAGTAGAATTGACGAAGGGCCAACTAGTGGTACAACCCTGATGCCTTTTGCATGAGCTAACTTTACAATCTCTGCGCCCGGGTCGGCCACTCCGGGGCATCCTGCTTCCGAGATGATACCCATGTCGTACCCTTTGAGCAGGGGGGCGATAGATTGCTGTTTTTCTTCCTCCGAAGTCCTTTTGTTTAGTTCATAAAAGGTTAGTTCGTCAATGTTAATGCCCTGGTCGAGCTTCTTTAGGAACCGCCGGGCAGTCCGCACATTTTCAACAATAAAATATTTTAACCCGGTGCAGGCCGAATGGATACTGTTGGGGAGTGCTGTGTCCCACGGAGCTTCACTCAATACATTCGGGATGAGGTATAATTTGGGCATTTTGTAAAATTTCCCTAAAAATAGTGATAAGTACTGAATCTATTCTATTTGTAGTTTGTTATTTTTGTTTTAATGAATCGATTTAATAATGCAACAATACGGCTGACATTTTTGGGCACAGGCACATCGCAGGGGATTCCGGTAATAGCTTGTGGCTGCCCGGTATGCAATTCGAAAGATGTTAACGATAAACGGCTGAGGTCATCGGTATTGCTCAAAATAAACGGGGAAAACATTGTTATTGATGCAGGCCCTGATTTCAGGCAGCAAATGTTAACTCATAATGTAACGTCATTAAAAGCAGTATTATTGACCCATGAGCATGTGGACCATATCTTCGGCCTGGATGATATCAGGTCGTTTAACTGGGTACAAAAGATGCCTATGGATATTTATGCTGAAAAGCGTGTTGAGAGGGCAGTCAGAAGGATATTTAACTATGTGTTTGCCAACTACAAATACCCGGGTATACCACAAATGAATTTGCACATCATTGAAAACAAGTTGTTTTATGTTGGAAATACCCGGGTTACCCCGGTGAGGGGGCTTCACTATAAGTTGCCTGTTTTTGGGTTCAGGATTGGCGGGTTTGCATATATTACCGATGTTAATTTCATTGCTGATGAGGAAAAAGAAAAACTGCAGGGGCTTGAAGTGCTGGTGGTGAACGCGCTAAGGAAAGAGGAACATATTTCACACTTTAACCTTGAGCAGGCATTGGCCCTCTCCCTGGAGCTAAAACCGGGAAGGACGTACCTTACGCATATAAGCCATGCAATGGGGAAGCATAATGATATCCAACGGGAATTGCCAGATAATGTTTTTCTGTCGTACGATGGGCTGGTGGTGGATATAGAAGTTTTTTGAGCATTGCCAACCGGGTTTTCCAATATTTTTTATCTTTGCACCGCTTAATTAAAGATAAGGATGCCCCGGTAGCTCAGTTGGATAGAGCAACTGCCTTCTAAGCAGTAGGTCATGGGTTCGAATCCCGTCCGGGGTACAATTTGCCGTACCGGCTACAATCACATCCTTGTGGTTTATTCATTTTCAGGGAGTCCGGATGATAGGGTGTTGGCAATGAGGTTGTTTAAAGTTAAATTGAAAATCGTGTAACCATTCTTCACCTGTTTCAATTGTTATTCTCAGTCCTCCACTTGAATAACAAACTCATATCTTCCATTGCCTGAACATAAGTCGGTGACGGAAATTTTGTAATATAACTTGTGTATGAGGTAACTATATTAGGACATTCACTAACCTGAATAATTCACAAATTGTCCTATTGCAAAGCCAAACTACTGTGATTAAAGGCAATGCTCACTTCCCGATTCTCGAAATAGCTCAGGCTATTCCTGTGAGTCGAAAACCTGCGCTTACCTGTACTCTTTGTATTTTGACTTTTCATAACGGAAATTTGTGAATTATTCAGGCTAAATAGTTGTTTTTCCTTTATCAAAAAGAGTCATATCCTAATATTTGCTATTATTTCACATACTACTCCACTCTTACCAATAATCTCTGCCTGAAACCCGAAGGTTGACTTAACACTAGTGGTTTTGAGCTACTTAATTATACTTTCAATCCTCGCATCCAGTTTTGCCTGGTCATTGGTGAAGCTGGCCAGCCCGGCAAGGTTGAGCAATGTGTCGATTGCCAGTTCGCCGGTTGCAATGCGGCCTGCCCAACGTTTGTGCTTCGGTATTTTCCCATCGCCTGAGATATGTTGTAAGTCGGCACCGCTTAAATACGGGAACATATCGCCGCATCCCGCAGCATGTACACGTTGAATCAGTTCGTCACTGTTTTTTGGGAGGTTTGCCCCCAGCCCTTTTGCCAGCGAAAGCTCTTTATCCGATACTTCCCACAACTTTTCAACGAATGCACTGCCTGACGAAGGGGCCAGGTTAACCGGGTAGTCCTCACCCAGTTTTGAAGAAAAGTCCCCGCTTAGTTCAGCCTTCCCTGCTGCTGCTACCTTTGTAGGCATGGTAAACACATCGACACCTGCCAGCGACTCAAGCTGCCCTGCATTGCGCAAACTGGCAGCAATCAGTTTAGTGGGTACCTGGTTGTTTTTGGTCAGTCCGGTTACCCATTCCTGAGAAGACATTACTGCTTTTTCACCGACACCAGACCCATCTCCCAACCCGTTATCTTTAACGTATGCACCTAGCCTCCCCAGGAAAACATTCAAATAATTGGGTTGTGTAATGGCTGCTACAAAAACGTTCTGCCGTGCGCTGAATTCGAGTGTGAAATTTATTTTAATGCCTAGGTCCCGCAACTTCCTGGCACCCAGTAGCCCGGTTGCTGTGTAAGGGACTTTCACTATGAACTGGCTGGGGCATATCTCAAAATAGCGCACTCCATAGTCAACAATGGCTTCAATATCGTGGGCTGTGTCGGTATGTAACTCAACACTGACAAATCCCCCAAATTTTTTTGCCAGCCTCAGGCCGTGCCTCGCATTTAAAATAAAAGCCACTTCTTTGATTTGCTCCTTCAGCGGTAATCCTTTTACTATTTTTTTCGCCTCGGTTATATAATCATCATAAATACCTTTTTGTATTTCATTATTGACCAATGTATTGTTAGTGGTCAGGGCAGACATTTCTGCCGACCAGTTTTTTTCGGCTTCATGCATATCGCCTGTGTCCAGCCACAATTCTGTACCGGTATTTTTAAGGCTTTGCCAAAATAAATCCGGCTTCCCGATAACAACCGCCTCATTAATATCCTGCAATATGAATTCCCTGATTTTTGCTTTTAAGGTTGTGTCCATAATCTTTTTGCTTTACTGGTTTAATACCCTTAAAATAGAAAAAAATAGCCGGAATACTATTACCCGGCAGGTAATTTTATTTTTATAAACACCAATCTTTACTATTCAAATAGCAATGACTGATGACTAATGACTAATGACCAGTCAAAACAAATTTTAAACAGTCTCTCAGTCTCTAATTCACCCTTCCGGTTTATACTCCTGCACTTCGAATGAATCCCTGACTATTTTTTTACCTTCCTCAATAGAAGAGATAAATTTGAATGTAAGGGCTTGTGATAACAGGTTTCCTATTGATGCTCCTTCAACAGGGCCGGCATAAACAGCCAACCCCGTTGTGTTGGCTGTCAACCGGCAAAGTAATTTTGATTGCGAGCCGCCACCGGTAATATGTATACATTCAAATTTTTTACCCCTCAGCTTTTCAAACTCTTTTAAACACTGATTAAAAGATGCGGCAAGGCTGTCGTAAGCGCACCTGTAATATTCTCCTTCCGAAGAAAAAGAAAACCCATACTTAGAGTGGGTATGTTCGTCAAACGCCTGTTTCATGTCCTTCGGGTTGTAAAATATTTCGTCAGAAGTGTCGATAAGGAATTTGGAAGGCGGGGTATTTGCTGCCATCTGCTCAATCTCGTCAAACGAAGATTTTCCCCCGAAACTTTCCCTGAGTTTTTGAATAAGCCATAGGCCCATCAGGTTTTTTAACGGCCGGAAATTCCCGTTTGCTGCAATTTCATTGGTGATGCCGCCATTCAGTGCCTGCTCCGAATCGAACAAAGTGGCAGACTCGGTACCCATTACACACCATGTGCCGGTAGAGAGGAATGCATAATTATTGGTTTTGTTGGGGATAGCTAACAGTGTCCCGGCACTGTCGTGCCCCGGAACCAGTGTTACTTTGATACCTGCACCTCCGAATTCTTCCTTCAAATCGCCGATAATAACCCCGTTTTTCACCGGCGTTGCCAGTAATGAAGGTTTGATTCCCAGGTTTTTGATAATCGTTTTGTCCCAATCGAACGAATGGGCATTCAACATTTGTGTTGTTGACGAAAGGGTGAGTTCGTTGACAGCATTCCCCGATAAGAAATAGTTGATATAATCTGCTATGAAAAGGATCCTCCCTGCCTTTTTATGGATACCTGAATTTTTTATGGACAAGAATTGAAACAGCGAGTTGAAAGGGTAAAAATTAATACCTGTCCGCTTAAAAGTTTCCTCTTTGCTCATATATTTCCCCCACTCTTCGGGCATGCCGTTAATCCGGCCGTCACGGTAGGCAACAGGGTATTCGATAAACTCACCGTTTTTGCCCAGCATTACAAAATCAACACCCCAGGAATCGACCCCGATACTGCTGATTTTCCCGGGGGTTGTTTCAAGGGCTTTGCGGATACCTTTGCGGATGCCGTTATGAATGGACTTTAGGTTCCAGCGGTAGTGCCCGTCAATTAGTTCCATTTTGTTTTCGAAGCGGTGAATCTCACGGAACTCAAGATGGCTGCTAAATACCCCTGAAATAATCCTGATGTTGCTGGCTCCCATATCAATGGCCAGGCATGAAAAAGTATCCACTCTATTTAAGATTTATACGGTTTATCCTGCTTTAATACCCTTTCGACCTGAGCCTTTTTGTGCTATTTTCCCCACCATTGATGAGGAACATCAAGGGGGTTGGCCGGTCGGTATTTTCAATAAACCCCGGACGTGCCTGCCAGGGCGACACAGAAATTACATTGGCCAGGTCCATCCAATATTGCAATACCGAAGGGGTTAGCCCCCATGTCATGTGGAAATGGTTGGCAGGTGCAAACTGTTTGTATTCCGCCATTGTTGCATATTTAGGTACTACCCATGTATGAGGCCAGGTTATGTTAGAGCTGTTGGCAACAAAGTCGGCTAATTTTCCGGGAAGGCCAACCGTTACGGCTTCGTCCCATACAAGGCTGAACATACCATTCAGTTCACTATAGGTCAGGCGGCTGGCAATACCTTCAATTCCGCCCGGGGTAATAAATCTTACGCTGTTCCCACCTCCCGGGAAGTAATATAACTCGGCACCCGGCATGGATACTCTTTTCAGGAGTTTTTTTACATCTTCGCCTGGTAAGCCGGCCCAGTTCAGGCTGGCAGAACCGGAGTTGTTGCCATCGACAATGCCCTTTTGTGCCCATCGTTCGTTGCCTGTAACTTCAATCCCAAGCCCTGTTGCTTTTTTCTTCAGTTCAGAGGGCTCCCATACTTTCCTGAAGTCCATGAATAACGGTGGGTTCCCTCCGGTCAGCCATGTTTTAAAAAGCATAGTCAGCGTGCCCTGCATGTCGGCTTCGGTACCAAAAGGCATGGCATTTTTAGGGCCGTTATGGTCGAATGTAGAGTTGAGCAACGATTCTGCCATATCGCATATAGGTAACGGGATGCCCCTGTTATCGCTTGCCCATTCAAGTTGGTTCATAAAAGCCCCTCCAACAGCATTCAGGTCGGCGAGTATATCCCTCATTATTAGGTACATGGCTAATGACTGATCCAGTTTATTGCTGCCATCTGGTTGAGAAATATCTATTGAACCCAGGTTGTTTTCAAGCCATGCCCTGAGTGCTTTTAATTCTTCTTTGGCATAGTCATTCTTTTTCAGCTTATCGGCCAGCAGTTTCATATCGAGCCTGGTAACTTCAATGCCAAAAGTATTACGTGTTGCATTTACATGGGTGAGGGCAGTTTCCATCCCCATTGAGTCGTGGCCGAAACAAACTACTCTTTTCCCTTTTAACCCGGCATAAGTTGTTGCGGCAAAAGCCCAGTCCAGCAAACTTTGAAGTGTTTCATCCGATATTGCCGGGTCCATACCGGTATCGTCCCATTGCCCTACATTTAAATGAGTTAACCTTCCCTGCTGTGCAAAAGCCCCGTTTACAGCATGGGCATACACAACACCCGGTTTGGGGGCACTGTTGCCGCATGTAATATTGAGCGGCGTTTCTTTGGGGAAATGGGCCATCAGGCTCATCAGGGTAAGTTGTGGGAATGCCCAGGTGTCGGGGGTGCAGATGATAATGTTAACCCCTTCGCTTTTAAACTGACGGGCTACTATGTCGGCCTGCTTCTCCCCGTCAATTAAGATCGGCGACCAAACAACTTTTACTTTCTCATCTATCGGAAGTTTTATATTCTTGTGTATGAAATCGGCAATATTCCCCATGATTATTTGTGTCCTTTTACGGGAATCCTCATCAATCCTTGGGTCACAGGCTGCGCATACACCAATAGTTGCCGAGCAGCTTTTACCGGTAGTTGCAGTTCCTGGCAATCTTTTTGCTTTCTCCATCTATATTTAATTTATCTATTTGTAAACTAATAGGTTGTTTTAAGATATTAATGCAACTTATATCTTTCAAAATTATCTATTTATCTCTGATATAACCTAATAATATTGGGTATTACCTTCGAAAGCCCAAAGTTATTACGAAGGATTATCTTTTCTTTGTTAAAAAATACCTATTTTGTGTATATGATTAACATTTGCCTGACCTGATATGCACGGTAACTTATCGAGGAATATAAAAGAAGACCCGTCTGATGTAAAACAACAGTTTGCAAATATTAGCCTGAGATTGCATTGTTGCAGGTACTGGAAACTGACCGAGTGGGAGTGTGAAAATATGTCGTTCCCGTTTTGGAGGCTTTACCACAATACTGTTGAGGGTGCATCGGTTATATTTAAAAAAGAAATAGTACCTCTTGTTGAATCGGAAATTGTTTTAATACCTCCCTATACGCAATTTTCAACTACTTTAAATCCATGGAGGGAGGTTAGCCCGGATGAAAAGATTGAGGGGAAGCGTATTGCTACTCCTTCGGAGGTTAGCCGGCTGGGGCGGTTGAATATGGTCGATCATTTATTTATTCATTTCAATTTAGGGATACACCACGATTCGCTGACCCCCGGGATATACCGTTTCAAAGTTGATGAAAACATAAAAGTAATTTTGACTGAAATAAAGGCAGGGCTTATTTCTGAATATAAAAATTTTTCGTTGAAGCCTACAATTAACGTTATGGCATTGATACTACAGTTAATTGCAAAGATACCTGAAGAAAAATGGACGAATAAAACACTGGATAAGCGGGTAATCGATGTGGTCAGTTATATCGACAATAATATCAGGCAAGACCTGTGTAATGAGGTATTGGCATCGGTTGCCAATATGTCGCCAAACTCTTTTTTGAGGTTGTTTAAACAATATACAGGGCTTTCTATCCAAAAATATGTTCAAAACCGGAGGGTTGAAAAGGCTTTGCTGATTATGCACCACCACAATAAAAGTATTGATGAAGTAGCCTACCTTTGTGGTTTCTGCGACCGCCACCATTTCTCAAAAATCTTTAAAAAGGTGATGAATACCTCACCGGCATTGTACAGGCGCAATCTGACATTGAGTTGACAGGCATGCCCTGTTTGCCCTGTTTGTGATTTGCAGCCATTTATAATAAATTAGTGTTTTTAGAGGTTTCAATATAAAATAAAGATGATGCCGTCCCAAACCCCGAATGGAGAGGTATTTGTTCAACAGATTCCCTTAGAAGCTGTCTAAATTTTGTTTTTTAGAATTATTATAATGGATTTTTTGTTTAGACAAGGCGGATTTGATGCGACCCCGAGACCTCAGCGATTTTATTTCATGTATTTATTTTAGTCAACCATTACCTAAACCTGAAATCAAGTTTAAAATCATAAAGCCAAGGGACTTTAGGATTTATTCCTTCAGAAATTAGTTTTTCTGGCAGGTTTTGATAATGTTGCTGTAGTTTTAGTTGCTCAGGGACATTATAACATGTAACAATAATCGTATCATTTTTCACACTAATTGCCCCATCGAATTTACTAAATATTGCATCAGCCAGATGGATTGCA